>VOFC01002848.1_pt1 | contig 10779 bp, 13 predicted proteins | sample 5384161 | NCBI WGS metagenome assembly VOFC01 (sample SAMN12384722, study PRJNA508395) | human gut metagenome | isolation source: healthy gut B | host: Homo sapiens | reverse complement strand
CTTGATCCAGTATCCGCGGTCGGTCTCGCGCACGATGCTGAGAGTTTCGCCCGGCGCGATGGCGGGGCGGTAGTCGGTCACGTCGTTCACGCGCAGCACGCCTTTGGATTCATAGAAAAAGTCCGTCGGCACGTCCATGACGTACCCCGTGCGGATGTGCCGGATGCGGCACCATTCGCGCCCGAGCTCAATGGGCTCCACGGCGTTATCGCCCCAGCGGATGTAGGCCGAGCGCGCGCTTTTTTTCTGCGCGTCGAGCGCGCGGCCGAGCGGGAACGGGTCGTACCACTCGCTCGTGAATTTCCCGCGACGGAGAATGAGCGCATTGAGCTGCCCGTCGTCCTTGAGGACGCACCCGCCGTCGATGCTCGCAACGCGGCACGCCGGATCGACGACCGGCACGGCGGAGATGGTGTTTGTCCCATAGAGACACACCGGCGTGTGGCCGGTGATGACCCATTTTTTAAAGTGCGGGCGGGCGGCGTAAAAGCTGTTGATCTTCATGCAGCGCCACGGCCCGGCGCTCTCGAGCGTTTCGCCGTGGGGAATGCCGCCGTGGACGAAGATGTATTTATCGCTCTCAAGCGCGAACGGCATGGCCCGGAGATATTCAAACTCCGGCGCGAACGCCTCGCGCAGCAGCGCCTTGAGCGCGGCGAGATCGGTGTCCGGAGAGAGCACTTCGCCGAGCTCGGCGCACATTTCGAGAATGAGGCCGCTTCGCGCCGTTGCCTTCTGGCGCAGGAGATGGGCGAACGTCCGCACGTCCCATTCCATGTCGCACCCGTCCACCCAGAGATGCCAGAAATCGCAGTTGCCGAGCACCGGGTACACCCGGCACTTTTCCCGCAGCGCCATGGCGTACCGGAGCGTGGCAAGGCTTTCCGGCCCCTTTTCCACCAGATCGCCGAGCAGCACGAGCGAGTCGTCCGCGCGCAGATGGAGCTTTTCCACAAGACCGCGGAAATACGGGAGACTCCCGTGGATGTCCGATATGGCGATGATGCGCGAATGATCGTCAAACGTCGGATGCGCAACGGTGTAGGTATTGTTAGGGTAAGCGGGATTATCGTAAAAATGCGTTACAAAGTCCATTCCATCACCAAGAGGTCGCCGAGAGCGCCCGCCTCCGTGCCGACGCGCACAAAGCCCGCCTTTTCGTAAAAGCCCAGCGCGGGGTTTTTCCGGCGCGACGGTGAGACGCATGGCCCGCCGCCCAAGCTGGCGGAAGCGCATCGCCGCCGTGCCGACGAGCTGGATGCCGCAGTGGTGGCCGCGCAGCTCCGGCACAACGTACAAAAACGCGATCCAGCCGATGCCGCGCTCGCGGCCCCGGCGCTCGTCGAGCGTGAGGATCCCGGCAAATTCATTTTCAACCAGCGCCTCGGTGATGCACCCCGGCGCTTCGGCGCTGTGGAGCTGGGCACTGAGCCAGCACGCGGAGGCATTGAACCCCTCGGTCGTGCCGTGCGCGCCGCGCCAGGCGTCACGGTAGCAGGCAATGTAGCGCTCCTGCCCGGCATCAGGATCGAACGGGCGGTAGTGCAGATCATAGCAGCGCGGGCCGCCCGCCTTTCCGTTTTCCCGGAAGGGCGTATACGGCGGCGCGGGGAGATGCGTCGTGTCGTTCACGTAGATAACGGAGAACGTGTCGTTTTCAAAGCGCAGCAGCGTTACGGACGTGTTGTTCACGAGCGGGACGTCCTCGAAGATGCGCTCGCTCGGCACGCCGAGAATGCGCGCCAAAAAAGCGCGGATCGCCATGCCGTGGCACGCGACGGCGACGGTTTTTCCGTCGTTCGCGCGGGCAATGTCTGTCATGGCGGCAAGCATGCGCTTTTGCACCGCGGTGTGCGCCTCGCTGCCCGGCACATGCCAGCGGTCGGGGTCGTGGAGAAACGCGCGCTTTAGCTCCGGCGATTCGAGATTCACCTCGCCCCAGGGGCGCATTTCCCACGCGCCGAAGCACATTTCAATGAGTCGCTTGTCCACAAAAACGGGATGTCCCGCCCGCCAACGATGGCGGCGGCGGTCCCCCGCGCGGCGGAGAGGGCTGGTATATACGGCGGCGAGCGGCGTTTCGGCAAAGCGCTTCGTGAGATACGGAAGCTGCGCCTTGCCGTCGGCGGTGAGTTCCACGTCGGTCTGCCCCTGTACGCGGCGGAAGAGGTTGCCCTCGGACTGTCCGTGGCGGACAAAAGGAATATTTGGGTCATGTATTGCCACTCCTTCGAAATGGGGTATAATATTAAGTCAATGTAAGTATACCACAGTCCGCCCCTGCGGGGCAAGACAACAGCCTGCGGAATTTGTCCGCGGTCATGGGAGGACCGCCGTGAAAACCGTACATCTCATCAGCGGCGGCGACGCCGGGGGCGCGCGCACCCATGTGCTCCGGCTGCTCGGCGAGCTGAACAAAACCGGCCAGGCGCAGCTTTCTGTGTCTGGGCGGCGGCGTGCTGGCCGACAACGCGCGCGAGCGCGGCATCCCCTGCGAAACGCTCACCGGCGGTTTTTTTTTCGCAGCTTCGCGCGGCGAAGCGATACATCCGCTCCGGTGGGTTCGATCTCGTCCGCTGCCACGGCAGCCGCGCCAATCTGACGGCGGCGCTGCTCCGCCCGTCCCTCGGCGTGCCGGTCGTATCGACGATCCACAGCGACCACCGGCTCGACTATCTGCACCGGCCCGCTGCCCGGCTCGTTTACGGCACGCTCAACGCTCTGGCGCTTCGGAAAATGGACGCGCTCGTGTGCGTGTCGGGCGCAATGCGCGAGAAATATGCCGCCCGGAATTTCCGGCGCGGGAGGCTCTTTTCCGTTTATAACGGCGCGGATATGGATGCGCCGCGCTCAAAAATGCGCCGGGAGGATTTTCTTGCCGCGCACGGCATCCCCGCCGCGCCGGGCGATATTCTCGCGGGAACTGCCGCGCGGTTTGATGCGGTAAAGACCTTTCCACAATGCTGCGCGGCTTTGCCGCCGCTGCAAAGGAGGAGCCGCAGCTCCGTCTCATTCTCGCCGGAGCGGGCGCGGAGGAGAAAATGCTCCGCGCGCTGGCAAAAGAACTCGGCGTTTCCGACCGCGTCCATTTCACCGGCTGGCTCGATGATACGGAAGCTCTCTACGCGAGCCTGGATATCTGCCTTCTCACGTCGCTTTCCGAGACGTTTCCCCTATGCGCTCACCGACGCGGCAAAAATACTGCGTGCCGGTCATTGCGACCGCCGTCGGCGGCGTGCCGGAGCTTGTGGAAAACGGCGTTCACGGCCTTCTCATCGCCCCCGGCGATACCGCCGCGCTTGCATCGGATATTTTGACGCTCTCGCGCGATCCGGCGCTGCGCGAAAAGCTCGGCACAGCGCTCCGCGACCGGACGGCAAAGGAATTTTCCCTCTCCGCCATGGCGCTGCGCGAAAAAGAGATCTGCCGCGCTGTTCTCGCGCCCCGGCGGGAGCTCGTGATCGCCGGAGCCTACGGCTGCGGCAACCGCGGCGATGAGCTGATGCTCGAAAAATCTTCTGCGCGATGGGCGCGCCGCCGCGCCGGAATGCGCGGTCACGGTGCTCTCGCACCGGCCAAAGGAAACGGCGCGCCGGTTTGATGTTGACAGTTTGTATTATCTGAACGTTCCGGCGATCCGCCGAAGAATGAAGAGCGCCCGCGCGCTCGTCTTCGGCGGCGGGAATCTGCTGCAGGACGCGACATCCCGCCGATCGCTTGTCTATTATCTCGCACTGCTGCGAAAGGGAAAGCAAAGCGGCTGCCGCACGCTCCCTGTACGGCGCGGGGCTTGGGCCGCTCTCGCCGCGCGGCTGGGCCAAATGCACGGCGGCGCTGAACGAATGCGCCGATACGATCGTCTTTCGGGAGAGGGAAAGCCTTGCCGCGGCAAGGAAGCACGGCATAAACGCTCCGGAGCTCATTCTCGGCGCGGACGGCGCGGCAGAAACATCCGTGTCCGCCGCGCCGCGGGAGAACGTCCTTCTCGTCTGCCCCCGGCGGGCGGCGCGCCGCCGTTTCCGGCGGAATATGCTCGCGCCGCCGCGGAGATCGCCGCAAAGCGCGGCTGGAAGCTGCGGTATATCGCCATGAACGTCCGGCAGGATCTGCCGCTCTGCCGCGCGCTGGTCTCGGAGACCGGCGGGGAAGCCGCCGCCGCGCCGGAGGATACCGCGGCGCTCGCGCGCCTTTTTCGCCTCGGCCCGGCTCACGGTATCGATGCGGCTGCACGCGCTCACACTCTCGTATCTTGCCGGAACACCGGCGTTCGGCATCGACGGTGACGGACGCATCGCCGCGTTTGCGAAGGAATGCGGCATACCGTGCCGCACCGTGGAAGAATGCGGAGATATCGCCGCCGCGCTCGAAGAGGCGCTTACGGCGGAAACGCCGGACGCAGCCATATGGAACGAGCGGCTCGCGGCGGGACGCGCCGCGCTTGCCCGCGCGCTTCGCGCGCCGGAAAAGGAGAAAGAAAAATGATCTATACCGATCAGCATTCATTGCCAATGCTCGCCGGATTCGCACACGCCGCTGCGCGAAATGGCAGCGGCGGCGCGAGACCACGGCATGAGCGCCGTGTGCTTCACCGACCATATCGACATGGACTTCGGCAATCTCGGCGATCTGCGCTGGGAGGCGCGGAAGGACATCCTGCGCGCGGCATGGGCGGATGTGCGGGCAAACCCCGTGGAGGGGCATCACCGTCCGCTGCGGCATTGAGCTCGGCGAGGCGAACCACGACCCTGCCGCGGCGAAGGAAGCCGCGCTCGAACCGGGGTTGGACTTTGTTCTCGGCTCGCTGCACAATCTGCGCGGAAAGCCGGATTTCTATGAGTATCCGTACACGTCCGAGGAGCAGTGCGCGCAGCTCAACCGGGAGTATCTCGCGGAGCTCCTGGAGCTGACGGAGTTTCCGTACTTTTGACACCATGGCGCACATCGGGTATACTTCCCGGTATATGCACCGCGACGGCTTTTCCGCCGAGATCACGGCGGAGGTATACCGCGACGAGCTCGCCGCGGTATACAGAAGCGCTCATCGCGCAGGGACGCGGCATTGAGATCAACGTATCCGGCCTGCGCACCGGCCACACGAGCTACCCGAACGCCTCGGCGCTCGCGCTCTATTACGATCTCGGCGGCGAGATCATCACGCTCGGCAGCGACGCCCACACGCCGGAGGACGCCTCCGTCGGCATCCGCGAGGGCGCGGAGCTGCTGCGGACGATCGGCTTTCGGTACTACACGGTGTTCGAGCAGAGAAAGCCCACATTTCTATCGCTGGAATAAACAAAGGAGATAAACATCATGATCGTTATTGCATCTGACCACGGCGGCTACGCCCTCAAGCAGGAGCTGATGGCGCACCTGAAGGAAAAGGGCGTCGAGTTTGAGGATATCGGCACCTATTCCAAAGCGAGCTGCAACTATCCCGAATACGCCGAGCGCGCCGCGGCGTTGCGGAAGGGAAGTACGAAAAGGTATCCTTGTCTGCGGCACGGGCATCGGCATGTCGCTCGCGGCGAACAAGATCCCCGGCATCCGCTGCGCGCTGCTGTCCGACTGCTTCAGCGCGGAGATGTGCCGCGCGCACAACAACGCGAACATGTGCGCGCTCGGCGGGCGTGTCACCGGTCCCGAGCTTGCCAAGCGCATGGTCGCTCTCTTTCTCCCGACGGAGTTTCTCGGCGGACGCCATGCTGACCGCGTGAATATGATCTCCGCGCTCGAAAACCATGATCGTTAAGGGCCACCGCGTATACCGCGGCCGCCGCGGCGCGGGCGCAGCGGCTCTCCGGTGCTGCTCACGATCCTCGTGCTCGTGATTCTGGGGCTGCTGCTCGCGTTCTCGCTGCTGCCGGAATACGTTGTCTACCACCGCGACGGCGTGGAGATGGTCGTGCCGATGCTGCAGGAGGATGGGAAGGGTTACACCGTGGAGGGCATTTCCGCCCCCGTGCCCTATACCGGCGACGCTTCGGCCGCCATTCAGGTCGCCGAGCCGGATTATACCAACGTTTCGCTCGCAAAACAGCGCGGGGCTGCAGTATCTGACCGGATACTATGTCCTGTTCTCCAAGGTGAATGCCAACGGGCTGGAAACGGCGGTCAAGGAAGCCGAACGCAGCGGCGTGAAGGGCCTTGTGCTGGAAATGAAGGACGAAAGCGGCAAGCTCGCATGGATGTCCGGCGTGGCGACGGCGTCGTCCAACGCCGCGAACAGCACCTGGGACCCGACGGCGTATCTGAGCGAGCTCAAGGCGCAGGGGGTGGACCATCACGGCGGAGATCTGCTGCGCCGTGGACACGCTGCTCGCCTCGGCCAACCCGGACGTTGCGCTGCGCGACCGCACCGGCGCGCCCTATGTGGACGAGTCCGGCGGCTGGGTGGATCTCTGGAACCGCGATGTGCGCACGTATATCGAAGAGCTCTGCACCGACCTCATGGCGATGGGCGTGGATGAGATCATCCTCTCCCGTGTGGAGCATCCGTTCGCCGAGGTCATGTACACGCGCGAAATTGCCTCCAGTCTCAACCGCGAGGCGTTCTGCATGAATTTCTCCATCGCCGTGCGCGAAGCGATCGACAAGACGATGAAGGACAAAAACGTCCATCTGAGCGCGCGTGTGCCGCACGACGTGCTCACGACCGGCACCGACAACGGCCAGTCGATGGATAATTTCCTCAAGGTCTACGACCGGCTCGTCATCGAGACCGAGACCTACAGCGACGACGCGCCGCTCTTCACCGAAAAGAAGATCGACAGTACGCTGCGCTTCGTGCCGCAGATGACATGGACGTTCGGCGGCGGCTCGTGGATCCTTGACCCGACTGTCGGCGCATCGAAATAACAAAGGAGGAAGCGCGCTTTGATCGAGCTTCTTGCGCGGCTGTTCATCCGGGACAGCCGCCATACGGACGATCCCCGCGTCCGCACCGCTTACGGCATGCTTTTGCTCGGCGGTCGCCATCACGCTCAATATCCTGCTGGCGGCAGCCAAATTCGTCGTCGGCACGCTCGCCGGGTCGGTCTCGATCACGGCGGACGCAATGAACAACCTCTCCGACGTCGGCAGCGGCGCGCTCACGCTCGTCGGCTTCCGCCTGTCGGGGAAAAGCCCGATCTCGAGCATCCGTTCGGCCACGGGCGGATCGAGTATGTGATGGGGCTCGTCATCGCGGGGCTCATCCTCTATGCCGGCGTCGACGCGCTGCGCGGCGCTGCCGGCAAGCTGCTGCACCCGGAGGCAATGGAGTTCACGTGGGCGGCGGTCGCGGTGCTTGTGCTCTCCATTCTCGTGAAAATTTATATGTCGGTGTTCTACCGGCGGATCGGGCGGAAGATCGGCTCGACGGCCATGGAGATGTCCGGCGCGGACGCGCTCAACGACACGATCTCCACGGCGCTCACGCTCGTGTGCCTGCTCGTCTATAAATTTACGGGGCTGGATCTTGACGCTTACGCCGGTATCGTCGTGGCGGTACTGCTGCTCAAAACCGGGTACGAGGGCGGAAAGGAAACGCTCGGGCAGCTCCTCGGCCAGCGGCCGAGCGCGGAGCTCGCGGAAAAGGTGCGGCAGATCGTGCTGTCGTACCCGGAAGTTCTCGCCATCCACGATCTCGTTATCCATGACTACGGCCCCTGGCCGCTGCCACGTCTCCCCCTCCATGCGGAGGTGGACGGCGAGGGAAACATTTATGAGCTGCACGAGGCGATCGACCGCGCAATGAGCGAGCTGGACCACAAGCTCGGCTGCTTTTCCGTCATCCACATGGACCCCGTGGACACGAAAACGAGAGGCTGGCGGAGATGCGCGAGGAAACGGTGCAGCTTCTGCGGAGCATCGATCCCGTGCTCAGCCTGCACGATTTCCGCATGGTGCCGGGAAAGCACCGGACGAATCTCGTCTTTGACGTGCTCGTGCCATTCGGGTATAAGCTCTCGGACGAGGACGTGCGCAAAGCCGTCCGCGCCGCCGTGGAGGAGCGCCACCCGGACTGCCGGTGCATCATCCAGATCGATAAATCCTATACATAACGCGAATTTCGCCGCGGGGCGTACAAAACCACGGATTTTGTACGCCCTGCGGCGTTGACAAGGCGCGAAAAACGTGGTAGAACAATAGACGCTGGGTAAACCGGCAGAATTCTTGAATCGCCAAACCAAATACGGCTTATCAAGAGTGGTGGAGGGAACGGCCCTGTGAAGCCCGACAACCTGTGCGTGAGCATAAGGTGCCAAATCCGTCGGCGGAAGTCGAAAGATAAGATTTTTTATCGCTCCGCCGTAAGCACGGGATCATCCCGGCCAGAGGCGCGGCGATATTTTTTACATCAGGAGGAAACCATGGCAAACTATCTCTTCACATCCGAAAGCGTCACCGAAGGCCATCCCGATAAGATCTGCGATCAGATCTCCGACGCGGTGCTCGACGCCATTCTCGAAAAAGGACCCCGACGGCCACGTTGCGTGTGAGAGTGCACTGCCACGACCGGCCTTGTTCTCGTCATGGGCGAGATCACCACGAGCTGCTACGTTGATATCCCGAAGATCGTGCGCGACGTCGTGCGCGACATCGGCTACGACCGCGCGAAGTTCGGCTTTGACTGCGAGACCTGCGCGGTGCTCACGTCCATCCACGAGCAGTCCGCCGATATCGCAATGGGCGTCAACGAATCGCTCGAGCGCAAGCAGGGCGGCGAGGGCGACGATCTCACCAACGGCGCCGGCGACCAGGGCATGATGTTCGGCTTTGCGTGCGACGAAACCCCCGAGCTCATGCCAATGCCCATCTCTTTGGCGCACAAGCTGGCCCGCCGTCTGACCGAGGTGCGCAAGAACGGCACGCTCCACTATCTCCGTCCGGACGGCAAGACCCAGGTCACTGTGGAGTACGACAAGGACAACCGCCCCGTGCGCATCGACACGGTCGTCATCTCCTCCCAGCACGCGCCGGAGGTCTCTCTTGAGCAGATCCGCGAGGATCTTATCCGCGAGGTCGCGCTGCCCGTGATCCCCGCCGAGCTCAACAAGGGCGACATCCGCTTCTTCATCAACCCCACCGGCCGCTTTGTCATCGGCGGCCCGCAGGGCGACAGCGGTCTCACCGGCCGCAAGATCATCGTCGATACCTACGGCGGCAGCTCCCCACGGCGGCGGCGCCTTCTCCGGCAAGGACCCGACGAAGGTGGACCGCAGCGCCGCGTATGCCGCGCGCTATGTGGCGAAGAATATCGTCGCCGCCGGTCTCGCTCACCGCTGCCAGGTGCAGCTCGCTTACGCCATCGGCGTGGCCGAGCCCGTGAGCGTGAACGTCACGACGTTCGGCACCGGCACGGTGTCCGACGAAGCGCTCGAAAAGGCCGTGAAGAAGGTCTTTGACCTGCGCCCGACCGCCATCATCCGCGATCTTGACCTCCGCAAGCCGATCTACCGCCGTCTCGCCGCCTACGGCCACATGGGACGCGAGGATCTCGGCGTCGCCTGGGAAAAAGACCGACCGCACCGAAGCGCTGAAAAAGGCCGTTCAGGGCTGATTTCAAAAATATAAAAATATACAAGGAGGGCAAACCCATGAATGAGGAAATGCTGCGCGGACTTACTTCCCGCCGCTCGAACCGAGCTTTCGCGCCCGAGCAGATCACCGACGAGGAGCTGCACAAGGTGCTCACTGCCGGTATGAACGCGCCGACCGCCAAAAACGGCCAGAGCCCGATCATCATCGCGGTGCAGAATCCCGACGAGGTCGCCGCGGTCAACGCGCTCAACGCAAAGTTCACCTCGAACGCCAACCCCTACTACGGCGCGCCCACCATTCTGCTTCGTGCTCGTGCCGCGCACCTTCCCGCTCGGCGATCTGGACGGCGCGGCAGTGCTCACGAACCTGTGCAACGGCGCATACGCCGCCGGTCTCGCGTCCTGCTGGATCAACCGGCCGCAGTTCATGTTTGAAACGAACGAGGGGCCGCGAAATGCTCCGTCGCTGGGGCGTGGAGGGCGACTGGCGCGGCGTCGGCTCCGTGGCGGTCGGCCACCCCGCCGCCCCCGACCCGGAGGCAAAAAGCCCCGCAAGGAAAACTATTGCTATATCGTGAAATAAACTGGAAAACACAACGGCGCGGCCCGCAAGGGTCGCGCCGTTGGTACTTTTATGCTTTTCTTCTCCCCGTCAACACGATTCCGACGACCGCGGCGAGAAATGCGATCGGCGCGAGCCTGACAAAGACAAATTCAAACCCATGCAGGATCGTACCAGCGGCGGCAAGCTCCGGGTCACTGTAATCCCAGAGCAGATACGGGCTTTTCATCGCCGCGAGCGCGGCAAACACGGCGGCGATGAGCACGCATATGAAAATGAGCGCCCACCGGATGGCCTTCCTTTTGGCCGCGCTTCTCTCGGCCAACTGCAAATTGATCGCCGCGAGCTTTTTTCAGAAAGGGCACTCATATCGTCCGGCTCATGCTCCGGCACGGTCTCGCCGAGCAGTACGCCGACGGGAGTATCCAGTTCCTCCGCCAACGAGATCAGTTCCGCCGCATCCGGGACCGACAGACCATTCTCCCATTTTGATACGGTCTGCCGCACCACGTGCAGCTTCGCAGCAAGCTCCTCCTGCGACAGCCCTTTCGACTTGCGCAGGTTTTTGATGTTTTCCTTCAGCATACGTTGTACCCGCCTGCTTTCCGGATGCTATCATTTAAAAAGCAAAAAGAGCCGTTGCCGCAAGCAACGCAAAATAATCCACCACATAAGGAAGCCGCCCGAACGGTCGCG
>VOFC01003674.1_pt1 | contig 10790 bp, 20 predicted proteins | sample 5384161 | NCBI WGS metagenome assembly VOFC01 (sample SAMN12384722, study PRJNA508395) | human gut metagenome | isolation source: healthy gut B | host: Homo sapiens | reverse complement strand
CCATCACATTTTGAAACATCTCTAGCTTTTCTGGAATAACAACATTTTCTAATTTTATATTATTAATCAAAAAATTTCTAGAAGTTCTAACTGGTGTTTCATTCAATTTTAATTTTTCCATGTATTCTCCTTTTCTGAGACAACAGGGACAGGTCTTGTTTGTCTCATATTTTTGTCATATTTTGTTGTTTTTTGTTCTTTTTTATATATTTTCATTGTTTGACTTTTTTCGACAGTTTTATGAGACAAACAAGACCTGTCCCTGTTGTCTCATCCGATTGCTCCTTCTAATTCCAAGTTTATTAAATTGTTCATTTCTACCGCATATTCAACTGGTAATTCCTTTGATATTGGTGATGCAAATCCTCTTACTATCATTGCTTTTGCATCTTCTTCTGATAAACCTCTTGTCATTAAGTAAAATATTTCTTTATCACTTATTTTTTCCAATTTTAGCTTCATGTGAAAAAATTCAACTTCGTCTGTTCTAATGTCATTTACTGGTATTGTATCTGATCTTGATATATCATCTAGCATTAAAGATTCACAAGATACACTACATTTTGAATTTTGAGCTTGTGGGTTTATTCTTACTAGAGAACGATACGTACATGCTCCTCCATCTTTTGATATTGATTTTGAGTTTATAACAGATGATGTGTTTTTTGCATTATGAATTACTTTAAATCCTGTGTCTAGATTTTGTCCTCCTCCTGCAAATGTAATCCCTGTGTATTCTGTCTTTTGCTCCTTCTCCATTTAAAATACTCATTGGATATAACATTGATACCTTTGATCCAAATGACCCTGTTACCCAATCTACTTGAGCATTTTTTCCTACTAATGCTTTTTTTTGTGTTTAAATTCATCATGTTTTTTGACCAATTTTCTATTGTTGAATATCTTAGATATGCATCGTCTTTTTACATATAATTCAACACATCCTGCATGTAAATTTACTTTATTATATTTAGGTGCTGAACAGCCCTCTATAAAATGCAATTTTGCACCTTTTTTCTACTATAATTAATGTATGTTCAAATTGACCTGATTCTGGTGAATTTAATCTGAAATAAGACTGTAATGGAATATCTAATTTTACATTTTCTGGTACATATACAAATGAACCTCCTGACCATACAGCTGCATGTAATGCAACAAATTTATGGTCATTTATCAGGAACACATTTCATAAAATGTTTTTTGACTAATTCTGGGTATTGCCTTACAGCTGTTTCCATATCTGTATAAATTACACCTTGTTTAATTAGTTCTTCTTTTATACTATGATATACTACTTCTGAATCATATTGGGCTCCAATACCTGCTAGTGATTTTTTTCTCTGCCTCTGGAATTCTAGTTGATCAAAAGTATTTTTTATATCTTCTGGTACTTCATCCCAGCTTGAATTTAATTTTGATTTTGGTTTTACATATGTTGCTATTTCATGCATATTTAATTCTGATAAATCTGGTCCCCATGTTGGAAGTTGCAATTTTTTATATGTTTCTAATGCTTTTAATCTAATTTCTAACATCCATTCTGGTTCGTTTTTTGTTTTGAAATTTCTTTTTACTATTTCTTCATTTATCCCTTTTTCCATTTTAAAATCATAATTATCTTCATTTTTTTGATATCATAGATATTTCTATTTATATCTTCTACTTTAGTTTTCATTTTTATATTTACCATATCCTTCTTTTTTCAATTTCTTCAGCAAGTTCTGATGAACCTGTTTTTACAATTTTTCCATCTACTAAAATATGAACATAGTCGACTTTTAAATTTTGTAAAATACGTGTATTGTGAGTTATTATTAAAACTGCATTTTCCTCATTTTTATATAAGTTAATTCCTTTTTGATACTATTCTTATTGCATCTACATCAAGCCCAGAATCTGTTTCATCTAATATTGCTAATTTTGGATTTAATACTAACAATTGTAAAATTTCATTTTTCTTTTTCTCCCACCTGAAAATCCTACATTTAAATTTCTATCTATTAATTTAGGATTCATATTTAATTCTTCCATATATTTTCGATTACTTGTTCTTTAAATTGAAATACTTTTACTGGCTTATCTTCAATTTTATTCTTTGCGTATTTCAGAAAATTCATGGTTGAAATTCCTGGTATTTCTTCAGGTGATTGAAATGACATAAAAATACCTTTTTTAGCAATTTTATCTGTTGATAAATCGTTTATGTTTTCTCCTTCAAATTCAATTTCTCCGCTTACCTTTTTATATTCCGGACTATTAAAAATAACACTTGCTGTTGTGGATTTTCCAGCTCCATTTGGTCCCATTATTACATGGACTTCTCCTTTGTTTATGGTTAAATTTAATCCTTTTAATATTTCTTTTGTTTCAGCATTTGCATATAAATTTTTTATTTGTAACAATTCTTTACTCATCTATATTTTCCTCTCTTTTTAAATTCAAAATTTTTCTATTACAACATCTACATTTTTTTCTTCATTGATGTCATAATTGCAATTTAAATTGTATACACCTAATATCTTGTATACATATTTCGTTAGCATATTTAAAGTATTGTCATTCATGACAGCTTTTAATCTAATTGCTTCTTCTTTTGCTTCTTCTTTTGAATTTCTAGTATTTCTGTTAAAAACACATAAACAATATCATAAGCTTCAAGAACTTTTTGGCTAATGCCTCTCCTTTGTTTGTTAACCTGATTTCTCCATATGCTTCATATTCAAGCATTTCATTTGCTTTTAAATTTTTAATTGCTTTATTTACGCTTGGCTTTGTGCAATTCATTCTGTTTGCAATTGTTGTAACTTTTATGTCTTGTCCTTGTTTCTTTAGGACATATATTGTTTTTAAATATTCTTCTAATGAACTTGATATCATGTACCTTCTCCTTTTGTTAGTTTCGGCTAACATTATACTTCCATTTATTGAATTTGTCAAGTATCCTTGTAAAATCGTTTCTATGATTTTTCTTTAAATATTTGACAAATAAAAAAGTAAAAAGTAGCATATGAAAGTACTACTTCTACTATTATTCATGTACCTATTTAATTATATCTTTTATAACTTCTCCTGCCATAATTAATCCTGCAACAGATGGCACAAAAGATATACTACCGGAACTTGATTTCTCGCAGTGCATTTTCTTGCAGTTCCAGGAGGACATATACAATTTGTTTTGCAACTACACTCTGCTGATTCATCTGGTTTTATCGGTTCTTCCTTTGAGTATACTACTTTTTAAACTTTTAATATTTCTTGCTCTTAATTCTTTTCTCATGACTTTTGCCAAAGGACATACACTAGTTTTATAAATATCTGTTACTTCAAATCTTGTTGGATCTAATTTATTACCTGTTCCCATACTTGATATTATAGGAATATTTAACTTGTTTGCCCTTACTACTAATTCTATTTTCGCTGTAACAGTATCTACTGCATCCACTATATAAGAAACATCTTTATCTAACAACTCTTTACTTTCCGGCATAAAAAATTCTGATAAATTTCAACATTAGCATTTGGATTAATTTCTAAAATTCTTTCTTTTTTGCTACTTCTACTTTATATTTACCTATTGTCTTTCTGGTTGCTATTATTTGTCTATTTAAATTAGTTAAGCAAATTTTATCATCATCTATTAATATAAAATTACCTATTCCAGCTCTTGCTAATCCCTCTACTACAAAAAGAGCCTACTCCTCCTATTCCAAATACAGCAACTTTTGCATCTTTTAATTTTTCTATTCCTTCTTTTCCTATTAATAATTCTGTTCTTCAAAATTGATTCAACATTTTATTTTCCCTTTCTTTTTTTTTTATTTTTGCAATAAAAAATCCCTCATATAGCTCATTTGGTTTAACACATAAGCATCCCTTTATTTTGCTTGGAAGTAATGGTAATTGCTCCATTCCTTCAATTTTTATTGGTACAATTTCTAGATTATTATTTAAAACTTGATTTACTATATCTTCATTTTTTTCTTGTAAAATAGAACAAGTAGAATATACCATTTCTTTTCCAGGTTTTAAAACATCAATCGCTTTTTTAATAATTTTATTTGTGCTTTTTTTGATTTATCAATTAATTGCTTAGTAAACGTTTTTTCTAGACCTGGATTTTTGCTACTTAATGTTCCACTTCCACTACAAGGAGCATCTAACAATATTTGATCAAATGAAAAAAAATGAATCTATATTTCGTGCATCAACTACCATAACATAAACACATGATGCACCTTGTTTTTCTATATTATACTTTAAACGTTCTGCTCTAATTGCATTCATTTCACAAGCTGTTATCCTTGCTTCATTATTAACCAAAGCTGCTATTTGAGTGGTTTTCCCTCCTGGTGCTGCAGCCATATCCAAAATATCGTTTTCTTTCTCTGGCTTCAACATAATTGGTGGTAACATAGAAGATAGACTTTGAAGATAAATTTTTCCATCTTTATAAATATCTAATTTTTGTATTTCTTTTTCTCTTACATTTTTTATAACAAAAGCTTCTTTACTCCATGGCACTTTTTCATATTCAATATCTGCATTTTGCAGTTCATTCTCTATTTCTTCTGTATGACTTTTTAATGTATTTACACGTAAAGTTACTTTTCTTTCTTGACTATATCCATCTATAATTTCTTCTGTTAACTGATTTCCATATTGTCTTTCTAGCATTTCTTTTAAAAAAATACAGGTACTTTATCCTCCATATTTTGCTCCTTTTATCTTTTTGTTTATTATACTACTTTTTCTTTATATAACACAAATATTTTTTGAAATAAAGTTTTTTAATTGAATTTTTTAAATTTTTCTATATAATATCTTTATTATTATAAATTTAGGAGAATTAATATGGAACATTGAGTGTTGAAGATTACAAAAATTTTACGAACAATCGTAACAGAAAAAGTAAATATAGAGCAAATAAAGTATCTGTTGATGGTCATACTTTTGATAGTCAAAAAGAAGCAGATTATTATTGTGAATTAAAAATAAAATTACAAGCAAAAAAGAAATTAATGGCTTTTGTTTACAACCAACTTTTATATTAGCACCTGGTCTAAAATATAAAGCTGACTTTATTGTTTTTCACATAGATAATTCAACTGAAGTTGTTGATGTAAAAGGATTTAAAACAAAAGAATATATTGCTAAGAAAAAAGTATTTGAAGATAAATTTAATTTAAAAATTACTGAAATTTAAATTATTTAATATTTTATATAAGTTAAACTCTTTATTTTACACTATCTATTTCGACAGATTTTGACAAAAGAAATGAGACATTTTAGACCTGTCCCAAATGTCTCATTTCTTCATGTCTTTTGATTTTTTAGTTGTTGTTTTTATTAATTCTTTGTCTGTTAAGATTATATTTTTTTATATATTTATACTTTGGAAATGTTTTATTTATCTCTTTGATTTTTTCCCATATTATTTTTTCTAATTCTTCTTTTTTTCTATGTTAGGATATTTTGTTTCTATTATATTTGTATCATATACTACTTTAACTGTAAGTTTTACATCGTTTTTGTCTTTGTTGTCTGGCATTCCAAATACCATACATTCTTTTTACTTCTTCTAATCTATTGATTAATACTTCTAGTTCTTCTGGAAAAACTTTTTTTCCATTTTTTAATACTATCATGTCTTTTTTTCTTCCTGTTATAAATATATATCCTTGTTTATCTATATATCCTAAATCACCTGTATAAAACCATCCATTTTTCAATACTTCTTTTGTTGCTTCTGGATTTTCATAATACCCCAACATTACATTAGGTCCTTTTTACTTTTAATTCTCCAATTCCATTTTCGTCTTTATTTTCAAATTCTATATCTACATTGTCCATTGGAACTCCTATAGAACCATATTTTACTTTTTTATAGTTCTCTGCTGCTATAACAGGAGATGTTTCTGTTAAACCATATCCTTGTACTAAATCTATTCCTAATTCATTAAATCTCTTTGCTACTTTTTTATCTAGTGGCGCTCCTCCTGATATAATAAATCTCATGTGCCCTCCTAGCTCATTTAAAATAGTTTTTAAATAGCTTTCTTCTAATATCTATATGGAATACTTTTAATAAAAAATTACTTAGTTTTATTGTTGAATTCACCAATTTAGCTTTTCCTTGCTTTTCAATTCCTTGTTCTATTTTTTTATAAATTGCTTCTATTAATAGTGGAACTCCTACAAAAACAGATATTTCATATTCTTTTTAAATTTTGTGCAACATATCTTAATCCGTCTGGAAATGCTGTTTTTACTCCACATGCAAGCATCATTATCATTGCTGTTGAACCAAAAATATGATGAAATGGTAAGAATGCTAAGTTTACATCTGTTTCATAAAAATTTTCTACTAATTGCATTGCATATACATTTGATGTAATATTATTTTGTGATAACATTACTGCTTTTGATTTTGATGTTGTTCCAGATGTGAATAATAATATATTCATTTTATAAGAGTCTATTTCTTTATTTATATAATTCTGATTTCCTTTGTCTAATAATTCTTTACCCTCTTTTTTTTTTAATGTTTCTATATCAATGTAATTATCTTGCTTGCTCATACAAATATATTCTTGTACATATGTGTTATTTCTTTCTTTTATTTTTTTCTATATTATCTATATATTTCTCATCAAAAACATATACTATATCAGCTCTACTTCTTTTTTTTATGCAACTTTCTAGTTCGTCCACTTGTAGTTCTTTATCTAATGGAATAGATACATTTGCTCCTAATAAATTTGTTAAGTGTGATAATGCCCATTCATATCTATTTCTTCCTACAATAGCTATTCTTTTGTTTTGATATCCTAAATCAAATAATTTTGTTCCCTAAATAGTTTATTTCTTTTTAATAATCTTTTTATATGATATATTTTCATATTCTACTTCTTTGTCTTTTTTATGTTTTAAAATAAAAAGCTGTATTTTCTCCGTATTTTTCTGCGGAATTATATATAATTTCCTTTATATTTTCAAATTCAGTTGCTTCAAAATATCTCTCTTTTTTCTTCTTTTCTCCTTTATCTAGTATTGAATACTAGATTAGCACATATTTAATAACCTGTCAAGTAGTTGACTAATCTTTCTAAAAATGGTATTATTGTTGATATGAGGTGATTTCATGGAAGAAAAAAAACTTTATAATGAAGAAGATATAAAAAAAATTTCATCTTCCTAGATGGGATGAAATTCCAAATATTGATTTATATATTGATCAAGTAGTATCTCTGCTTGAAACTTATTTATCAACTTATATAAAAGGAGAAAATAATAAAGAGGACAAAATTGTAACAAAAACAATGATTAATAATTATGTTAAACATAATATTATTAATCCTCCTGTTAACAAAAAATATAATAAAGAACATATGGCATATTTGTTTGTTATATTTATTTTAAAACAAATTTATAGTATAGACGAAATAAAAAAAAAATGCTTGATTTAGCAATAAAAACTTCGCCTATTGATCAATCTTATAATCGCTTTTGCTCTGAATTAGAAAAGGCAATAAAAATGACTTTTTACAGGTGAAAACTATATTAATAATAATCGTCTTTCTAAAGAACAATATCTTTTGCGTAATGCTGTTCAATCTTTTGCAAACAAGCTTTATGTCCAAAAAGTATTTTTTGGAAAGAGACTAAAAAAAAAGAAAAGCTATTATCTAAATTTATTTTTTAAATAATAGCTTCTCTTTTATTTTATGCATTTAATAATTACTGTAACCATTAAAGTTTATATCCATTTTTTTCTTGATATAAATTCTTTGTTTTATTTTTTACAAATGTAAAACTCTTTGTTTTATTTCCTTTGTCTTTCCTACATTCCAGAAGTTTTCTCCTAAGTATCCGCATGTTCTTCTAACAACTGACATTTTATTATGATCTTTATTTCCACAATTTGGGCATTCCCATTCATTATCTTTATTTATAATAATTTCTCCATCAAATCCACATACATGGCAATAATCTGATTTTGTGTTAAATTCGGCATATTGAATATTGTCATAAATAAATTTAACAACTGATTCTAATGCATCTATGTTTTTTTCATATTTGGTATTTCTATATAAGAAATTGCTCCTCCTGTAGAAATATTTTGGAATTCACTTTCAAATTTTAATTTTTCAAAAAGCGTCTATTTTTTCTCTTACATCTACATGATAGGAATTCGTGTAGTATCCTTTATCTGTAACATCTTTAATAGTACCAAATCTTTCTTTATCAATCCTTGCAAATCTATAACATAAACTTTCTGCTGGTTTTCCATATAAGCAAATCCTATATTTGTTTCTTTTTTCCATCTTTGTGTACAGTTTCGTTTTAAATGTTTCATAACCTTAAGTGCAAAATCATGACCTTCTGGTTCTGTTTGAGATACACCCTTCATTAATTTTGTTAATTCGTAAATACCAATATATCCAAGTGATATAGTAGAATATCCACCATATAATAATTTGTCTATTGTTTCACCTTTTTTTAATCTAGCTAAAGCTCCATATTGCCAATGTATTGGGCTAATATCTGAGTGAGTACCTAACAATGCATAATGTCTGCACATTAAAGCTTCTTTACATAGTTCTAGTCTTTCATCTAATAATTTCCAGAATTTATCTTCATTACCTTCTGCCATACTTGCAACTTGTGGTAAGTTTATGCTAACAATACCTTGATTAAATCTTCCTTCAAATTTATAAGTTCCATTCTCGTCTTTCCATGGTGATAAGAAACTTCTACATCCCATTGGACTAAATACATTTCCTTCATAATTCTCACGCATCTTCTTTGCTGAAATATAATCTGGATACATTCTTTTTAGCTGAACATTTTACTGCTAGTTTTGTTAAATAATCATATTCTCCACCTTTTAGGCTGTTGAATTCATCTAACACATATACTAATTTTGGAAATGCTGGTGTTACATATACTCCTGCTTCGTTTTTTATTCCTTGATATCTCTGTCTTAATAACTTCTTCTATTATCATCGCGTTTTCTTTGATATATGGGTCACCTTCTTCAAGGTGTAAGAATAATGTTACAAATGGAGATTGACCGTTTGTTGTCATTAATGTATTTATTTGATATTGTATTGTTTGTACTCCAGCTTTTAATTCTGCCTTTTAATCTATTTGAACTAAATCTTCTATAATATCATTTGATTTTAATTTTCACCATATTTTTGCTTCTAATTTCTCTTTTGAACTTATTATAGCTTTTTCTTAAATATTTTCCTAAATGTTTTAAATCTACTGATTGTCCACCATATTGGTTACTTGCTACTGCTGCAATAATTTGTGTTGTAACTGTACATGCAACTTGGAAACTTTTTGGTGATTCGATCATTTTTCCATTCATTACTGTTCCATTATCTAGCATATCTCCAATATTAATTAAACAACAGTTAAAAATTGGTTGTACAAAATAATCTGCATCGTGGAAATGTAAAACTCCTTCTTCATGTGCTTTTACTTTTTTCTGGTAATAACATTCTTCTTGTTAAATCTCTTGATACTTCTCCAGCAATATAATCTCTTTGAGTAGAAGCAAGTAATGTATTTTTGATTAGAATTTTCCTCTGCCAATTCTTTATTTTCATTTCTTATTAATCCTAGAAAAGTTATAATTCACTACTTGTTGCATTTATCACACTTTTTTTGTATAATATAGTTGAATTTTTAAATTAAAGGATTGATATTGCTATGTTTAATGACTTTAATATAGATAATTTTATAAATGACTTTAGCAAAAAATTGCACAAAAGTACAAAAAAAGTCTTTCAAAAAAATCAAGTAATCACTTCTTATATACAAAAAAGAAATCAATTTTGTATGTTAATAAAAGGGAATGCAGACTTAGTACGCTATGACTTTAATGGAAACAAAACAATTGTTGAACATTTTTCTAAAAATGATATTTTCAGGGGAAGTTTTTTATACAATAACAACTAATAACGAACTATTAGTTGAGGCTAAAAAACAATGTGAAGTGTTATTTTACACATATGATGACATTCATACGAAATGTAAAAAACAACTGCAAATTTCATCAAGTTCTTTCTGAATATTTACCAGAACTTATACTAAGTAAAGTAACCTCTTTAAACACTAGAATTGAATAAAATCCTGATAAATTATCATATCTTCCACCTGAACAAATACTTCCAAAATTTCTGTTTTTATTCAAAAATGTCTCATAAACCGTTCCTGTATAATAGTCTAATCCTCTTGCAATTGTTAAATCAACTTTAACATATTCTTCTGGAACTCCAAAAATTTTAATAAATTTAATAACTTTTGTTAACTCCTCTAAACCTTCTTTAAATATCTCATCTTGTATTTCTAATTCTTCTAATGAGTTCAATTTTTCAATATTAGTTCCATCTATTTCAAGAAACTTCATTATCATATCAACTTTTGATATTTCTATATCCTTTGATAATTCTTTTTTCTTACCTCTTCTTTTCCAATCTTATCAATTTTATCAATTATTCTTAAAATATTTGTCACATCATCTTGTAATTGTAAACTTGAAAATAGTCCATTTAAAATTTTCCTATTATTTATACATATTGTAAAATCATCAAAGCCTAAATTCTTGAAAGTATTATAAATAATAGATGGAATTTCAGCATCATTAATTATAGAAAGCTTTCCATCACCAATTATATCTACATCACATTGATAAAATTCTCTATATCTTCCTTTTTGAGGTTTTTCTCCACGGTACACTTTACCAATTTGATATCTTTTAAACGGAAAAATCAATT
>VOFC01001163.1_pt1 | contig 10826 bp, 11 predicted proteins | sample 5384161 | NCBI WGS metagenome assembly VOFC01 (sample SAMN12384722, study PRJNA508395) | human gut metagenome | isolation source: healthy gut B | host: Homo sapiens | reverse complement strand
TGCCGAGCCGCCAGACAGCCTTGCTGGTGCGGCCGACCAGATAGAACGGGTTGTGGTAGCAGCGCAGCGCAATGGATTGCGTCGCGGCCTGCGGGATATCGAACAGCAGCTCCGGCTCACCGCCGGTCAGGCTGAGGCGGTAGAAGGCGTGGCCGTAGTTATGGTTGTCCCAGGGAATGAAGTAGAGCTTGTTATCGTAGAAGACGGCTTCCTCAAAGTTTCCGTCATAGATCAGTTCCTGCTTGTCCGTCTCCAGATCGATCGCGTACAGCCCGCAGGAGCTGCTTTCATCCCGGATGAAATAGAGCTTTCCGCCGAAGCCGTAGAGTACGTCGGTGTAGAGCACCTGGTCGAAATTCAGGCCCCGGCCGATCTGCTTTGCCTGCCCGTTTTCCACGCGGCAGATGCGGTAGCTCCCAGTTTTTGTAGTTCTCCGGCTTGGAGGACATCTCCAGAATGTACAGCTGGCCGTCATAGAGCGTATAGGTCTCGATGCCGAGCGTGTTTTTGTAGAGGATCTCCGGCTCGCCGCCGGTCTTCGGGATGCGCATGACGGTCTCGCCATACGGCTCCTTCATCCGGCCGCCGCGCATATAGAGATAGTCGTCATAGAGGCAGATATCCTTCAGCCGGTAGTCCAGCGTCGACCAGAGCACGGTCTGCGCGCCTGTCTTGTCCCGGCGGAGCACGTAGGAGGTCTCGCCGATGCCCTTTTGTACCAGCCGTCGACCAGACAGTAGGTATAGCCGTCGCTGGCCTCATCGGCGATGCCGCCGGTGGTGAAGTTCTCGAGCGTATCATCGGAGATGTTCTGGCGGCTGCGGTCCTGCGCGGTGCGCAGCGCCGGGTCCAGCAGGCGCGCGACGGTCACGGCGAGCTCTGCCCGCGTGGCGCGGCCCTCCGGGTCAAACAGTCCGCCGGATTTGCCGGCCATGACGCCGCCGGCCGCAACGGTGCGGATGGCCGCCTGTTCGTCGGCAGAAAGCGCGTCGATATCCGTCAGCTGCCCGTCGTTGATGGTCTGCAGCGGCTGCGGCGTGCTCTTTGCCAGCAGATAGGCAAGCGATCTGCGGCTGAGCGGGCCGGTGAGGGCCGCTTCATCCTCCGGGCAGTCGGGCGGCAGAAGGGCGTTCGTCTTTGCGTAGGCGAGCGCGGGCGCGTACCAGGCTTCTTCTTCGTCCGCCGCCGGGACGCTCTTGCCGGTGTTCTGCGCGTGCAGACGCGCGGCGATCGTGATGGCCTGCGCCCAGCTGACCGGCCGGCGCGGCGAGAAGGTCGTCTCGCCGGTCCCGGTCATGATCCCCTTCTCCGCGGCGAGGCTGACGCCGGCGGCGTACCAGCTGCCGCCCGGCACATCGGCAAAGGCAGCCGCCCCGGCCGCGGCCGCAAATGAGACGATCATTCCCAACGCCAGCAGCAGCGCACAAAGTTTCCGTTTCATCGTACAGATTCCTCCTTTTTTCTTTTCCTCCAATATTACTATAGTAAATATTTCCCGCACACGCAAGCGCAAAAGCTCCGCACGCAGAAAAAGACGTTCCCGGAGAGCGTCTTTTGGATCGGTCATTCTGCCGAGATCAGGTAGTAGTAGATCGGCTGGCCGCCGGAGACGAGGTTGACTTCGGCGTCGGGGGCGTGCTGCTGGAACAGAGCCAGGGCCTGTTCGGCGTCGGCTTCGGAGATATCGGCGCCGTAGAAGATGTTGATGAATTCCTTTCCGGCCGCCGCGGCCTTGTCCGCGAGGGTGGCGAGCAAGGCGGTGATGTCCTGCGTGGTCCCGGCCAGCGCGCCGTCGCACAGGCCCAGGTAGTCGCCTGCGTGGATGTCGAAGCCGTCAAAGTCGGAATCGCGCGCGGCGTAGGTGATCTGCATGGTCATGACGCCGGAGAGGCAGTCGGTCATGGCGGCCTCGTTCTCGCTCGGCTCCATGCCGGGGTCGAAGGAGAGCATCGCGCTGATGCCCTGCGGGACGGTCTTCGTCGGGATGACGACGACCTCGCGTGCGGCGAGCTCCGCCGCGGCCTGCGCGGCCATGATGATGTTCTTGTTGTTGGGCAGGACGAAGACGATCTCCGCCGGGGTCTTTTCGATCGCGTGGAGGATGTCCTCGGTCGAGGGGTTCATGGTCTGCCCGCCCTCGATGATCTCGTCGACGCCAAGATCGCGGAACACGCCCGCGAGCCCTTCGCCCGCGCACACGGCGACGCTGCCGTAGCGCTTTTCGGGCGCGGCCGGGCCATCCGGCTGCGGCGCGGGCTGGCTTTCCAGCTCCTTTTCCACGGCCTCGAGATCGTCGGTCGACCGGGCCTTGCGCCCGGCGGTCAGATCGTCGTGCTGCAGGCGCATGTTCTCGATCTTCGCCAGCTCCAGCGTCCCATACTTCTGGGCCTCGCTCAGCGCGTCGCCGGGGATGTTCGTATGGACGTGGACCTTGAACGCTTCGTCGTCCTCGCCGATGACGAGGCTGTCGCCGATGCTGTCGAGATAGAGGCGCAGCGGCTCGAGCGAGGTGATATCCTCGCGCTTGCGGACGATAAAGACCGTGTCGAAGGCAAAGGTGATGTCCTCAGAGTCAAAAATGCCGAAATCAGCCTCTTCGTTCGCCGCACCCGTGTCCTCGCAGACAACGTCGTTGCCGCGCAGGCTCTCGAGCATGCCGCGCAGGATCAGGCAGAAGCCCATGCCGCCCGCGTCGACGACACCGGCCTTTTTGAGGACGGGGTTCTGGTTGACAGTATTGTCGAGCGCGGCGTGCGCGGTGTCCAGGCAGTGCTGGAGCACGTATTCGATCTCGCAGTTTTCCTCGGCGAGGTCGCGCGCGGCGTCCGCCGTCAGGCGGGAGACGGTCAGAATGGTGCCCTCGGCGGGCTTCATGACGGCCTTGTAGGCGGCCTCGACGCCCGCAGTCAGCGCGGCGGCAAAGTCGCGGCCGTCGGCCTCGAGCTTGCCCTTGAGCGCCTTGGAAAAGCCGCGGAACAGCAGGGACAGGATGACGCCAGAGTTGCCTCTGGCCCCGCGCAGAAGCGCGGAAGCGGTCATATCGGCGGCCTTAGTAAGCGTCACGTTCTCTGCGCGGCGCAGCTCGGTGCTGGCGGCGTTCAGCGTCATGCTCATGTTCGTGCCGGTGTCGCCGTCGGGGACGGGGAAGACGTTCAGCTCGTTGACCTTCTGCTTATTCAGGTCGATCTCGGCAGCGGCGGAGAGCATCATCCGGGAAAATACCGCGCCGTCAATGGATTTGATCATGGTGGTTTACCTCCGTGAGCGCCAGCGTGTGCGCGTGAATTGAGATCAGTCGACCGACATGGAGTCGACGAATACGTTCACGGCACGCACCTCGGTGCCCGTGGACTTGGTGACGAAATAGCGGACCTCGCCGATGATGGAGGACGCGATCGCGCTGAGATTGACATTCTTGTCGACCATGATGTGCAGGTCGATGGAGAGGGAATTGTCGGCATTGAACGTGACCTTGACGCCCTTGCCCATGGCTTCCTTGCGCAGCAGATGCACAAGCCCGTCCGTCATGGAGCGCACAGCCATGCCCTTGACGCCGAAGCAGTTGGTCGCGGCGAAGCCGCTGCGATATTGGTATAGACAGCGCTGTCGACCGTGATCTGGCCGATGTCTGTATTCATACGGATCATCAAGATTCCTCCTTCTGGGATATTCAATTCATTCTAACCGATTCACCGGGAAAGTACAAGTAAAAAATAGGATTTCAGCTCTTTTCATAGCCGGTGACGCCGTGGCGCTGCATCCATTGGAGCTTTTCACCCATGAGATAGGTCAGCGTCTCGTTTTCCGTCTTGCCGAAGCCGGTGAGATACTTGCGCAGGTACAATAGATCATTGTAGGTGAGGTAGGGATAGTCGCCCTCGACGTAGGTGCCGTCGGGCTTGATGCTGTAGTAGAGATTGTGGTCCGGCATGACCCAGCCGGAGCCGGTATCCTCGATGGCCAGCAGCATCCGGTCGGCCAGCGCGCGCAGATCCTCGCGGTCAAACAGGTCGGACGCGTGGTAGAGCGCCAGACACTCCGCTGCCTGATGGTTGAGCGAGGTATGCGGCGCGGTGATCTCCGACGGGTGCCAGTAGTCCGGGATCAGCCAGCCGCCCGACTCCGTGGAGATGTGGCTGGTGTCCGCGATCTGGCTGAAGAAGCCGAGGTACCGGGTGATCGTCTCGTCGAACATGCCCTTGCCGAACTTGCGCGCGGCCTTGATGTAGATCTCCAGCAGGTCGGTATTGAACCGGGTGTCGTAGAAGCCCGGGCCGATGCCGTAGTCGCCCTGCAGCCATTCGCTGCCGGGCTCGGTGGCCCAGTAGCCGTATTCGTTCTGCCGCTGGGCCATGGTGTCGAGCATGACGATGGTGAGCGCGGCGGCCTCTTTGCACATGGGCATACGGGAAAGGAAGCCCTTGATGCAGTAGGACGCGGCGCAGCAGTAATAGTAGTTTGTGCCGGAGGGGATATAATTGGCCGGGGACTTGCGGTAATAGCCGTCGAAGCACCAGTGGGACGCGCCGTTCTGCACATAGGTGACCCAGGCCATGGCGCAGTTCTGCAGGCTCCAGTCAACCAGCCGAAACGGTGCGGAGAGGATCAGGCAGTCCGTCACGCGCCCCTCGGCCAGCCCGTAGCCGTTCACGGTCAGATGGAAGCCGTCCGGCGTCTTCGTGACGTAGAGCGTGCCGTCCATCTCCGGCAGGTATTCCTTGGTGTCGCTTTCGTGCAGGACGAAGGTGCGCGGCAGCGCGAGGAAGTAGGACGCGCCGGAGGCAAGCTCGATCACGACGACCGGCGAGGCGTATTTGCCCTCGGCCAGCGGCGTCTCGACCCATTTGCCGGAGGCGGCGTCAAAGTAGTGTAGTGTCCCGCCCTCCTGCACGGTATGGTCGAGGAATTTGCTCGGCCCGCCGACGCCTGTGGCGCGGAAGGCGCGGGCCGTCACGCCGTCGGAGACGACGTATTCCCGGCTCTCGATCGAGCAGCGGTACTGCCGGATGGTGGTCTCGTAGATCTCCGCGGAATAATGCCTGGAGGCCAGTACGCGGTCGGGCACATGCGGATCGGCCGGCTCCGGCGCGGGCGCCTCGGCCGCAGGCTCGTCCGGCCGGGCTGCCGGGACGGCTGATTCTGATCCTGCTGCCGGCGCGGGGTCAGCCTGTGTCTTGCCGCAGGCGCACAGCTGCGCCAGCACCAGGATCAGAATCATAAGGATTGAGAGCTTCTTTCGCATGGGACAAATACCTCCGGAGAACGAACGTCGGAAACAGGCGGGGCAGGATGCCCTGCCTGTTGGGAATTAAAAAGCTTAAATCATGCTCGGCTGCCAGCAGTCGGGGGTCTCGAGGCCCATCATGGTGACGATGGTCGGCGCGACGTTGGCAAGGCCATAATGGCCGTCCTTGATCTCGTACTTGTTGTCCGGATCGTAGATGATGAAGGGAACGGGGTTCAGGGAGTGCGCGGTGCGGACGGAGGTCTTGCCCTTCTTCGTTTCGGTCATCTGGTCGGCGTTGCCGTGGTCAGCGGTGACGAGAAGCGTGTAGCCGTATTTGTCGGCGGCTTCCTTCACGCGGGCCAGACCTGCGTCGACGGCCTCCATGGCCGTGATAACGGCGCTCAGAACGCCGGTGTGGCCGACCATATCGCCGTTCGGGTAGTTGCAGCGCAGGAACTGATACTTGCCGGAGGCCATGGCCTCGACGAGCAGATCGGTGATCTCCACGGACTTCATCGCGGGCGCCTGCTCAAACGGGATGACGTCGGACGGGACCTCGGCGTAGTCCTCGAGGCTCTCGTCGACCTTGCCGGAGCGGTTGCCGTTCCAGAAGTAGGTTACGTGGCCGTACTTCTGCGTCTCGGACACGGCGTACTCGTGCACGCCTGCCTTGCACAGAACCTCGGTCAGCGTGTTGCGGATGACGGGCGGCTCGACCAGATAGTGCATCGGGATCTTCAGGTCGCCGTCGTATTGGAGCATGCCGGCAAACTTCACACCGGTGTAGTCGCCCCGGTCGAACTTGTCGAAGTCCTTGCGGTCAAACGCGAGAGAGATCTCCTGCGCCCGGTCACCGCGGAAGTTGAAGAGGATGACGCTGTCGCCGTTTGCGATCTTGGCAACGGGCTGACCGTCCTTTGCGATCACGAACGGCAGCAGATCCTGATCGATCATGCCGGGGTTTTCAGCGCGGTAGGTCTCGATGGCTTCCTTGGCAGAGGCGAACTGACGGCCTTCGCCCTGCACGTGCGTGCGCCAGCCCTTTTCGACCATCGGCCAGTTGGCCTCGTAGCGGTCCATGGTGATGACCATACGGCCGCCGCCGGAGGCGATCTTGTATTCGTGCTCCGCGTCGGACAGGGAGGCCAGCACGGCCTCAAGCTGGTCGACATACTCCAGCGCGCTCGTCGCGGGGACGTCGCGGCCGTCCAGCAGGATGTGGCAGTAGGCCTTCTTCACGCCCATCTCGCGGGCCTCTTTCAGCATGGCGATGAGATGCGAAATGTTGGAATGGACGTTGCCGTCGGACAGCAGGCCGATGAAGTGCAGGGCCTTGCCGTTCTGCAGGCAGTTGTCGGTCAGCTCGACCCAGGTCTTCGACTGGTACAAAGAGCCGGTCTCGATGGACTCCTGCACGAGCTTTGCGCCCTGCGAGTAGATCTGGCCGCAGCCGAGGGCGTTGTGGCCGACCTCGGAGTTGCCCATGTCGTCGTCGGTGGGCAGGCCGACAGCCGTGCCGTGCGCCTTGAGCCACGTCATGGGGCAGGTCGCCATCAGCTTGTCGAGCGTCGCTATTTTTACCCCGAATTTTCTTTGAACGATTGCAGCGAACGCTCACCCCAGCAGCTGCAGCGCGTGCGCATGCGCCAGCGCGTAGACGCGGGCGAAGTCCACGTGCGGATTATAGACGGCCTCCAGCTCGTCATGCAGCGCCTTGGCCTGCGCAAGCAGGGAAAAAACGTCCGAAAGCTCCGGCAGCGGCGTATCCGGGCCGCGGTAGTACCGCGCCTCGCCCGGCAGCCAGACGGCCTCGGTCTCATCCGGGAAAAGCGGATTCTGGTACCAGACGGCGCCGGGGCGCGCGCGCAGCGCCTCGAGCTCCACCGCGGAAACGAGCTGCACGGCTCCCGCGGGCGGCGCAGACTGGAAAAGCCCCCGGCAGGTCACCGCCCGGAGGAAGCGCCGCTGCGCGCCGTCCGCGTCCGGCAGGCGGCAGGCCGCAGGCGCGAGCGCGGCGAGCTTCGCATATGCCTCGCGGTAGAGCGCCTGGTAGCGCCCCTGCAGCTGCTCGATGGTGCGGCGCTCCGGCTGCAGCGCGAGCCGGTCATAGAACCGGCCGAGATCGAGATACAGCCCTGCCGCGCCCGGTGTCACGGCCTCGAGCACGTGCGGGGCGGTCCCGTCGGCGTAGCCGGTGTGCAGGGCGGGGAAATAGACGCCGTCCACCGACTCCGGGTCGCCGGAGCACAGCACGTACTCCACGTCCAGCCCCTTCTCCTCCGCCGCACGGCCGATGGTCTTCATGAAGCTCGACTTGCCGCAGCCGGGCCCGCCCTTGATGACCCACAGAAAATCCTCCGGCCTGCGGCAGAAGCCGGAATAAAACGACACGAAGCCCCGGACGGTATTCCCGCCCAGAAAATACTGCGTCACCGCCATGAATAAGCCCCTCCTGAGTTCTGGAATACCGGTAGTCTATGCGCGCCGGCCGCGGAATGTGCGCCATACGGCCGTCTTCGCGGTTTCAAGCCTTGACAGGACAGGTATAATATACGTATAATATCACCACATATGTTCGCCGGGAGTGGCGGAGGGCGTGAAGATCGCCGCAAGAAATCAGAAGGCCTTTCATGAATATTTCATCGACGAAAAATTCGAAGCCGGCATCGAGCTCACCGGCACTGAGGTCAAGTCCATCCGCCTCGGCACGCTCAGTCTGAAGGAAGCATGGTGTCAGATCAAGGACGGCCAGCTGTTCATCCGGCAGATGCACATCGCACCCTACGAGCAGGGCAATATCTTCAACAAAGACCCGCTTCGTCTCGCGCAGGCTCCTGATGCACAAGCGTGAGATCATGCGGCTGTACGGCAAGGTGAAGCAGGACGGATATGCGCTGATCCCGCTGAGCGTCTATTTCCGCGGCAGTCTCGTCAAGGTCGAGGTTGCGCTCGCAAGAGGCAAGAAGCTCTACGACAAGCGCGACGACGCCGCAAAGAAAGACGCCAAGCGCCAGATCGACCGCGCAATGAAAGGACGGTAATCCTATGGAAAATCCCATTATGACCCTTACAATGACAGATGGCGGCAAAATCGTCTGCGAACTCTACCCCGAGAAGGCGCCGCAGAGCGTCCGCAACATGATCTCCCTTGCAAACAAGGGCTTTTACGACGGCCTGATCTTCCACCGCGTCATCTCTGGCTTCATGATCCAGGGTGGCTGCCCCAAAGGGCACCGGCACCGGCGGTCCCGGCTACTGCATCAAGGGCGAGTTCAAACTGAACGGCGTGAAGAATAACCTCAGCCACAAGCGCGGTGTTCTTTCTATGGCCCGCGCGCAGGCAGCCAACTCCGCCGGCAGCCAGTTCTTCATCATGCACGAGGACGGCGAATTCCTCGATGGCCAGTACGCCGCGTTTGGCAAGGTGCTGGAGGGCATGGATGTCGTTGACAAGATCGCCGCTGTGAAGACCGACGGGAACGACCGTCCGCTTACTGAGCAGAAGATCGCTTCCATCCGCGTTGACACCAAGGGTGAGGAATACCCCGAGCCCGATAAACTCCGCGACCCCTTACGGACGCGGATGACCGCGGCCGTCATAACCGGTGCGTCCGCCGGGCTTGGCGCGGAGTTCACGCGCCAGCTTGTGCGGGAATTCCCGGAGATCGAGGAATTCTGGCTTATCGCCCGTCGCGTGGGCAAACTTGAAGAGTTGGCCCAGCAGTTCCCGGACAAGAAATTTGTCTGCATGGGCCTGAACCTGCTCGACCCCAAAAGCTTCCGCTATCTCGGCGAAAAGCTTGCCGAGCAGAAGGCCGACGTGCGCGTGCTCGTCAATAACGCGGGCTGCGGCACGACGGGCAATATCGGCTCAAGCGCGTCGCCGGCAGACGTCATGCGCGTGGTCGACCTCAATGTCCGTGCGCTGACCATGGTCACGCAGACAGTTATTCCATTTATGACGCGCGGGGCGAAGATCATCAACGTCTCGTCCATCGCGGCTTTCTGCCCTACGCCCCGCATGACGGTCTACAGCGCCTCCAAGGCGTATGTCTCCGCCTTTACCGGCGGCATCGCCGACGAGTTGCGGCCCAAGGGCATTTCCGTCACAGCCGTCTGTCCCGGCCCCATGAAGACCGAGTTCTTCGATGCCGCGGGCGACCATGACCTGTTCGGCAATATTCCATGGTGTGACCCGGTAAAGGTTGTTGCCGGGACAATTCGGGCGGCGAAAAAGGGCCGGACGTTCTACACGCCGACCGTATTTAACAAGTTCTATCGCTTCGTGGCCAAGATCCTGCCCATGAAGTGGATGATAAAAACAACGAGAGTTTAAGTTAGAGTTTTCCAGCGATCCGCAGCGGTTTCCCGCTGCTATATGGGGCTGCACTGGTTTCGACGGGGGCAGTGAGGCTGGATAAGCGGGCGGAGGCGCCTGGCCTCCATAAAACGGGCAATTTTTCTAAATTAACTGACAACACTTACGTTGCTCAGGCTGCCTAATTAGGCAACCCGTCCTCCCCGGAAGGGCCACGAGCCGGGCTTGGGCGTGATTTAGTGGCGTCCGTGAACGCAGTAAGCTTTGCCTGCGTCACGCATCATGAAGCTACTAAGGGCCGTTTCATAATTAGACGCAGCTTCTCTGCAACTGAAATATCCATACTATCGCCTCCTGCTATCACTATACACGATTCCGTGTCGATTGTCAAAAACTTTTTTGCAAATTTCACGATAAAATGTAAATTATCTATTGACAAATGACACGAATTAGTGTAATATAAGCATGTAAGGCAAAGCCGAACAGCTTTTTGAAAGGAGTGAGGTGAATGGACGAGATGAACGTCACCGAGGCGCTGCTGAAAGCGATCCTCGAACTCACCGAGAAGTGCGAAACGCTCGAAGAACTCCGCGAAAGCGTCAAGCGCATCATGGATGAGTAAATAAAAAGAGTAGCGGCCCCTTCCACAGACCCGCTACTCAAACACCCCAAAAGGTGAGCCGGGAGCCTTTACCCCGGCCACCTTGATTATAACCGAGTAAGGCAAAAATATCAAGGAGGAACACAAAATGAAATACGCTGACATCAATCGCAGATTTACCGAGATCGTAGCCGAGTGGCTGGCCAAGGGCTACTCCATCAATACCGCTTCCATGAGCGGCAGTCAGGGCGAAACCGCAAAGATCGATCTTACGGACGGCAAAGAGATCGTCCGCATCTTAGTAGACCGCTTCTCTGATTACGCGGCAAACGTTGAGGGCGTCGAGATCATCGTCGGCAAGGCGCTGGATGCCGATGTCCGCCCCAACAACAACGACAACTGGGCGACGCTCTGGAACAACCGGCTCGAAGTCCTCCAGCAGGAACGGTTTTTCAAAATCGGTGAAAACCGCGTAAGCGGTACGCAGTACGGCACCGAGGCCGAGGCGAAGGCCGCTGCAGAGCTGCGCCTCAAGCGGTACATCGCTAAGGAGTGTTCTTCCAAAAGCAAAACATTTACCGGTGAGGCCATCGAGATTGCCAAGCGCGTTATCCGCCGCAAGTTTGGGGCCAACCGCATTGCCACGGCCTACGTAATGGTTTTCAAGTATGACAACGCAT
>VOFC01005072.1_pt1 | contig 10837 bp, 12 predicted proteins | sample 5384161 | NCBI WGS metagenome assembly VOFC01 (sample SAMN12384722, study PRJNA508395) | human gut metagenome | isolation source: healthy gut B | host: Homo sapiens | reverse complement strand
GATCGCCTAAATTGTCTCGAAAGGACGTAAAGGCTGCTGCTCGCCGCAGCCATTTGGCGCGCATTCAGCTTGGTGGACAGATTCTCTCCGGATATATAATACACGAAACTGCTCTCCCAGCTTCTTGCAAATCTGCAAAATTGGATTTGCCGATACCCAGCGCCGCCTACCAGAACCAGAGATCCCTACGGCACCGCCGCCCAAAAACACGATCCAAACCAGTTCGCCCATGCTGGTGGAGAATCGATCTCCTTTATCCCTACGCAAATCTGCATGCTTTCTGCCTTTACAGGTAATCTATTTTAAAGATTCTTTTGCCTTGCCGGGTTTCCTTCTCCGGCTGCTCTGGCATAATGGAGAGTTCCAGCGCCGCAGGCGCTGCGCGCCCCGCCCACTTGGCGTCCATTTACTTCCACTTCCAGTAATAGAATATAGTTTTCGCCTTTGCGATCGCTTCTCCAGTTCTGGTTTGTAAATATCCGACACGATAGCGGTGAAAGGCGCTGGTGATCAACTGTTTGCAGAAGCCCGCCCTGCAGGGCTGATAGAACCGGCACTCCACCAGGATCCCACCAGATATTCTTCATGAGATATATGGAATCATCCATCTGCTTTGCATTTTTTTCCACTGCCATATGTTAACGGCGTTGCGCCTGCTGCACGAAACGGCCACTGCCAGCTGGCCCACGGCGTTATAAAAGACCTGCGCGCCGCGCACCTTGCTGCCGGGCAGGCTGTTTTGATGGATGCTGAGGAGTATGCCCCGGCGGTTTACTCACCAGTTTGACCCGGCTGGACAGGTCGGATACCTTTCTCCTGGGCAGGTCTGGTGACCGGTGAGTGAGTATATCTTCCCTTCCTGGGTCATGATGGTCACCTGGCTCAAAGCGTAAGCAGCAGCTGTGTTTTTTGCGCAATGGCCAAATTGATATTGCTTTCCTGCACGCCAGACGCATACGCCCGCTATCCCTCACCGCCGTGGCCCATCTACCAGTACCGTCTGCGTGACCGGTTCCAGAGACCACCGGCTTGTCCTGATGCGCGGCAAAACACACACCACGGCAGCCACCAAAGCCATTGCCCCGCAACCAGCGCGGCTGTCCTTTTCTTCATCAACACGATCACAGCGCAGCACCTTTCCGGCCAATATATTTCAAAAGCTATTCTATCATATTAAGTGCATTTTGGAATCTGTCCCCTATTCTTTCGCCGCGGCAGATAAATGGATCAGTTCCTAAGGGGAACAGAAGCCTATGAGGAGGAGAAATATTTGTATCGACACCCAGTTGCTGGGATGGGAGACGGCCAATTGTTCGACGCAGCAGGGATCATTGCCTTTGGCGCTTGTGCATCGTTGCTTTTCCCCTGAGTCCTTCATGCAGCAAGAATCCCAAGCTAGTATGACCGGCGTGAAGCGTAGCAGGGAAACGCTGTTTCCCGGTTTGGACCCGCCATTTCAATCGGGAATTAAAAGCCGATTTCCAGCCGTAAACAGTGCGCTTCTGGAGCTGATGGCCCTGGATTTTGGTTGCTGTGGATGAGTTGGGGCTATACCTGACGACCCATGCCGACGACAAGCGGAAGCGCTGGAGCTGTATTGAGCTCTATATTGCCTGGCTCAAGAGGGACGCAAGCGCTGCATCAGGAGAATTCTATGGACCGCTGCAAACCGATATAACGCCCGAGCTACCGCTGGCTCCACGATCCGTGGCCCTGGGATGAAGGAGGAAATAGCTGATGTTTGTATATGAGCTGCAGTACCCTCGTGCGCATCGCAACTAACCCTAAGCTGGCAGCTGTTATAATCAGCCAGTATGCATGGCCCTTATTCCAATAAACTATAGCATCAGAATCAATGGTGTGGGACAGCCTTATGCGCTTCCCTCGCATATCTTTTCCCATCTGTTATAGTATCGCCCATTTGACACTCTAAAGTGCCGGATCAGCGATCCGGCACTTTTTAGCTCATTTTCAGAATTTCACGACGAAGGCGCAGGATGATCCGCTTTTTCCAGCCGGGAGATGTATGACTAGAGATGCCCATATGATCGGCTACCTCCTTCTGTGTCATCTCCTTTTCCCGCCCAGCCCAAATCGGAGGGTGATAATATCCTGCTCTCGAGGAGAAGCTTTCTACGCGCGTCCTGCAGAGCTTCCGGCCCACATCTGCTTTCGATAGGGCGCATCACTGTGTCGCCATCTGTACCCAAAAACATCGCTGAGCAGCAGCTCCTTTCCATCCCAATCCGTGCCTCAGGGGCTCGTCAAAGCTGATTTCTGTCCGCTGGGCGGAGTTTTTGCGTAGAAACATAAGAATCTCTGTTTTCGATGCAACGGGAGGCATAGGTGGCCAGCTTGATGTTTTTATCCGCCCGAAAGCGTGTTGATGGCCTTGATGAGGCCGATAGTACCGATGGAGATAAGGGTCCTCCATATTGACGTGTTTTCAAAAACCGGCGGCCCAGGATACTACCAGTCGTAGGTTCCGCTCAATGAGCGTTTGTCGGACGGAAAAATCTCCCTGGTCCATCTGCGCAATAAGCTGGCGCCTCGGTTCGACAGAGTGGCTGCGGCAGCGTCACCGCCGCCTATGTACATAATCTTATCCGCCCGGCGATCCGAAGCAGCCAAATCCGAAGCTGCAGCAGGAGCTTTTTCTCATGTTCCCTCCCTTTTTCTGTGCCGCCCCCACAGGGCGCAGTATCCGCCGCCGTCACTCAACGGGCCCGACAGATAGCGCAATGAGCGTGTGATCCCTGCGCGCAGGGCGAGCGCAGTCGCTGCGTACCGCCAGCAGCAAAGCTTTCGGATTTCTGTCCCCACATTACGATACGTAGCAAGCAGCGTAAATGAAGCCTGCTTCGCGGCGTAGAGAGCCTTTGCCATGGCAGACGCAGGTCGGAGTCGATGTTGATCTTGCACACGGACAGAGGACGCGGCCTTGCGCAGCTGTCCTCGGGCACGCCGATGGCGCCGGGCATATTGCCGCCGTACTGGTTCACCTTGGCCACCAGATCCTGGGGAACGGAAGAAAGAACCGTGCAGCACAATGGGGAAGCCGGGCAGACGGCGGGAGACCTCCTCCAGCACGTCAAAGCGCAGCTGGGGCTTGGTGCCGGGCTTGAACTTGTATGCGCCGTGGCTGGTGCCGATGGCAATAGCCGAGGGAGTCGCACCCGGTCTTGGACACGAACTCCTCCACCTCACTCGGGGCGGGTATAGGGAGGAATCCTCGGCGGACACGTTGACTTCATCCTCGATGCCGGCCAGGGTACCCAGCTCGGCCTCCACCACCACGCCGTGGTCATGGGCATATTCCACTACCTTGCGGGTCAGGGCGATATTCTCGGCAAAGAGGGCTTGGAGGAGGCGTCGATCATCACGGAGGTGAAGCCGTCGTCAATGCAGCTCTTGCACAGCTCAAAGCTGTCGCCGTGGTCCAGATGCAGCCAATGGGCAGGCCCGTCTCAATAACGGCGGCATCCACCAGCTTCTTCAGATAGGTGCGGTTGGCATAGGCGCGCGCGCCCTTGGACACCTGCAGGATCAGGGGGCCTTCAGCTCAGCGGCGGCCTCGGTAATCCCCTGAATGATCTCCATGTTGTTGACGTTGAAGGCACCGATGGCGTAACCGCCGTTATAAGCCTTCTCGAACATTCCTTGGAAGTAACCAGTGGCATAATAAATCGCTCCTTTTGAAAATTGCCATTTTATAGTTTTGACTTTTGTATGGAATGATTGGGATATCGATTGCTATGCTTCCATGGATTTCCATTGTACCACATTTTTTCTTTTTTAGCAAGCCCCCGTATCATTTTAAATTATCCATTTCCTTTTTAATGATAAAATTTGCATTCCGCACATTTTGGAAGTTTTATGGTAAAAGATTCAGTACTGGGAAAATATTCAATACATTTTTGTTTTTTTGAATTTCATGAATGTTCTCAAAAGCGCCTGTATCATCGGTCAGTCCGGTGGGCCTACGTCTGTGATCAACGCCAGCGCTTACGGCGTCATTGACACGGCCCTGAAATCCGGCGTCATCACTCAGGTGCTGGGCGCGGAGCACGGCATCAAGGGCGTTCTCAGCGACCGTCTGTTCGACATGGGTCTGGAGGATCCCGAGGGCTGCGTCTGCTGAAGTACACCCCTCCTCCGCCCTGGGCTCCTGCCGCTACAAGATCTCAGCGGACCCCGATGGTGGACGATACCGATTTCGCCGCATCCTGGAAATATTTAAGAAATACGATGTCCGCTACTTCTTCTATAACGGCGGCAACGACTCCATGGACACCTGCAACAAGATTAATCAGTATATGCAGTCCGTGGGCTATGAGTGCCGGGTCATGGGCGTTCCCAAAACCATTGACAACGACCTTTACGGCACGGATCACTGCCCCGGCTACGCCTCCGCGGCCAAGTACATCGCCACCTCCCTGATGGAGGTCAACCACGACGCCCATGTCTACGACACCGGCATGATCGTGGTCATGGAGATCATGGGCCGCCACGCCGGCTGGCTGGCCGCTTCCGCTGCCCTGGCCAGCGAATACGGCGCAGGCCCCGATCTGATCTACCTGCCCGGAGGTGGACTTCAGCATGCCCAAGTTCATTGAGGATGTCAAGCGGGTCTATGCCGAAAAAGGGCAACTGCCTGGTGGCGGTGTCCGAGGGGCATCCACTATGCAGACGGCGGCTTTGTACCGATGCCAAGGTGGAGAAAACAGATGGCTTCGGCCATGCTCAGCTGGGCGGTCTGGCCGCCATTCTGGCGCAGGTGCTGAAGGAGGAGACCGGCGCCAAGGTCCGGGCATCGAGCTGAATCTGCTGCAGCGCTGCGGCGCACATCTGGCTTCCGAGACGGATATCGAGGAATCCTTATATGGCGGGCAAAGCAGCCGTGGAAAATGCCGTCAACGGCATCAACGGCCGCATGATCGCCTTCTCGAGCGTGGCATTCAGAACGGGCACTACGCCTGCAAAACCAAGCTGGTACCGCTGATGGAGGTGGCCAACGTGGAGAAGAAGATTCCCCGAGTGGATCAACGAGGATGGCACCGGCGTCACCCACCGCTTTATTGAGTATGCTCTGCCGCTGATCCAGGGGAGAGCCGGATCTGCCAAGCAGGATTCCCTGCCCCGGTTTGCCAAGCTGAAAGTGCTTGCAAAGTGATCTGCATTAAATAAACTTATAACAACAGGGCTCAGCAGCCAAACGGCTGCCGAGCCCTGTTCTATTTTACTTTTCCCTGTTCTTCAGATAAATCAGCTGCAAGCCCTCCATGAGCAGGTACTTATCGTAAATGATCTGATTGCGGCAGTAGCGCACAATGACGGGGGCGTTGCTGCCGGTGGCTACTAATGGTGGGGTTTTTTCACCGGGGATGATCTCCTTCATGCGGTCAATGATACCGTCCAGCATCCCCCACCGCCGTGCCGTAGACGATGCCGTTGCGCATACAATCCTCGGTGTTTTTTGCCGATAAAAGATTCCTGGTGGGGGGTGCTGCAGCGCAACATTCCTGCAGCAGTGCCGAGTGCTCCGACAGGGCATCCAGCGACAGCCGCACCCCCCGGGAACATCATGCCTCCCTCGTAGGTCTTTTGCCGGGAAATATAGGAAATGGTGGTGGCCGTGCCCATCTCGATCATAATAATGGGGGCTTGGTATTTCTCCACCGCCGCCACGGCGTTGGCCACCAGGTCGGTGCCAAGCTGATTATGAACCTCCATCCGGATATTCAGGCCCGTTTTAATGCCGGGGCCCACCACCATGGGCTCCTTCCCCAGCAGGCGAGTCAGAGCCTTGTGCATCATAAAATTTATTCCGGGAACGACGCTGGAAAAGATGGCCCCGGTGACTTCATGGATGTCATAGCCGTATAGGGCGAATAGGTTCATCAGATCAATGCTGATCTGATCGGCGGTCTTACGGCTGTCGGTGTCGATAGACGCCAGGAACTTCAGGTCCCTTCCCTTTCCGAACAGGCCCACACTGATGTTGGAATTTCCTATGTCAATAGCAAGCAGCATAAGCGTCCTCCTCTCTTTTTCATATCATACCACGGTTTTTTATAAAACACAAGACGGACGCCTTATGCATCCGCCTTGTATGCTGTAAAATTAGTTGCCTTTACAGTATTATACAGATCAAGCCTCCGCCTCCCTCATTGATGATACGCTCCAGGGCTTCCTGCATTTTTTTCTGGGCAGGCTCCGGCATCCGTTTCAGCTTGGCCTGCAGGTCATCCCCCACGATCTCATTAAAGCTGCGGCCAAAAATATTGGATTGCCAAAGCTTGTTGGTGTCCCCCTCAAACTGCTGGAGCAGGTAATTCACCATGTCCTCGGATTGCTTTTCGTCTCCAACAATAGGTGAGACTGTGGTCTCGATGTCTGCCCGAATCATGTGGATGGAGGGTGCACTGGCCTTCATTTTAAGGCTATAGCGTCCCCCTTGCCGGACGATCTCCGGATCCTCTAAGGCCAATTCATCCAGCCCGGGAGCCACGATACCATAGCCGGTGCGGTAGGCATCCTGCAGGGCCGGAGCAACCTTGTCATATTTCTGTCGGACCTGGGATAAATCGGTCAATAAGTTCATCAGGTCGCCGTCATCCTTAACTGTAAAGCTGATCACCTTACTAACAGTTTCGTAAAATAAGCTGCGGGGTGGCTGGATTTCCAGCGCCGTTTTTCCCTGTCCCAAGTCCATCTGCAGCATTTTAGCCTCGGCTACCAGGTCACTGGTCTCCAGCTCCGATCCAATCCCTCCATCTGCCGCATATGCGTGAGTCTGTTCCCCTGCTTGGAAACCAGCTCCACCAGCCCCTTTTTGATGGGGTGCTCTTTCGGAAGTGAATCTACCCACGACGGGAAAAATACATCCAGCTCTTGTAGGGGAAATTCGTATAGAAGCGCCAGAATGATCCGTTGGATCTCTTTTTTTCATCAAGCTGCAGACAATTCACTGGCAAGCATTTGGCATCGTATTTTTGCAGCAAGCTCCTTGGCGATGGCCGCTGCCTCGGTACTCCCCGGTTCGGCGCTATTGACCAGCACTACAAAAAGGCTTTCCGATGGCCTGCAGTTCCCGAATGGCTCGATCCTCCGCTTCCAAATAATCCTCCCGCGGAATCTCCGTGATCGTGCCGTCGGTAGTGATGACGATGCCCACGGTGGCATGCTCCGAAATGACCTTCCGGTACCCATCTCCGCCGCCTCGGCCATGGGAATTTCGTGGTCAAACCAGGGCGTCATGACCATCCGGGGCGCCAGATCCTCAAATTGCCCCATGGCGCCGGGGAATCAGATACCCTACGCAGTCCACCAGCCGGACGCCGAACTCTGCTCCACCGGCCAGTTTAATATGGGCGGCCTCCTCCGGTACGAATTTCGGCTCGGCCGTCATGATGGTGCGGCCAGAGCCGCTTTTGTGGCAGCTCGTCGGTGGCTCGATCCCGGCGAAAGCCGTTTTCCATCCGGGCAGTATCTGGGTCTGCATAAAACGCTTAATGAAGGTGGATTTCCCGGTGCGAACCGGCCCCACCACGCCGATATAAATATTGCCGTCCGTTCGCTGGGCTATGCTCTCATAAATGTCCGTGACCTGACTTATCATTTCCAACCATTCCTTTCTCCTGCAAACGGCAAGGCCGTCATAGTCGTTTGCTCTACTGTATGAGGGAATGAACTGGTTTAGACGAAAAAAGCACCCCACATCGGGGTGCGTTTTATTGGTGGTAAAATCAATCCTGTTGCCAGTTGTGCCACACATTTTGGACATCCTCGTTGTCGTCGAGCATGTCGAGCAGCTTTTCCATGTTCTTCCATCGTCCTCGCCGGTCATGGTAACATAGTTCTGGGGCACCATCTCCAGCTCGGCGCTCTCGAAGGTGTAACCCTTCTGCTCCAGGGCGGCTACCACGTCGTTAAAGGAATCGGGGTCGGTGGTGATCTCAAACACAGGGCCGTCGGCAGAGAAATCCTCCGCACCGGAATCCAGAGCGTCCATCATCACAGTGTCCTCATCCAACTCCTCATCCTCATTGCTGATAACGATGACGCCCCTTGCGGTCAAAGCTCCAGCTGACGCAGCCCTGGGCGCCCATTCCCTTGCCATACTTATCGAAGTAATGGCGGATCTCCGGAGCTGTGCGCTGGCGGTTGTCGGTAAGGGCTTCCACGATGACAGCCACGCCGCAGGGGCCATAGCCCTCGTAAGTAACAGACTCATAGTTGTCGGTATTGCCGGCACCCAGGGCCTTGTCGATGGTGCGCTTAATGTTGTCATTGGGCATATTGGCGGCCTTGGCCTTGGCCACAACGGTAGCCAGGCGGGAGTTATTGGCGGGGTCGCCGCTGCCCCCCTGCTTCACCGCCACGATGATCTCCTTGGCGATCTTTGTAAAGGCAGCGCTGCGCTTGGCGTCAGCCGCCCCCTTTGTTTTTTGAATATTGTGCCACTTGGAATGTCCGGACATAGTTGCTTCTCTCCTTCAAATGCAGTATTGGATGACCTCGCTTTGATGCGAGATCGAAGTGGAAACGGAAACTGCGGAAAAATGCCGCCTGCAGCCGCCGGCACAGCTCCGGAACAATGACCTGTTCCGTGGGGAAAATGCCCGGCGTCGATGAGGTTCAGCTCCTTTGTGTCCAGAAAATCGTGGTAACGAAGATCGGACGTGACAAAAGTATCGCAGCCCAATGCAATAGCCTGTGCGATATATTCGCCGCAGGCGCCGCCGCCCACCGCCACACGGTGTACGGGTCTGCCGCAATCTGTATAGCGCAACCCATTGCATCCTAATGATTTTACCACAAACCGGGTGAACTCCACAAGGGGTATTTGGCATTTTAATGTGCCCACGCGGCCAATTTTTTCATCTGTCAGGTATTCTGTCTGCAAAAGGCCAAGCTTTTCCGCCAAAGCATCGTTGACACCGCCATCGGCTGCATCCAGATTCGTGTGCATGCAGATGGCGGAAATATTTTTCCACCAGTCCCGTGAGGATGCGGCCCTGGCGGTCGTCCGTACGCAGGGTCTGCACCGGATGCCAGGTACAGTTCATCACCGGATGATGGGCCACGATGAGGTCAGCGCCGGTCTGCACGGCTTCGTCCACCACGGATTCCGTAATATCTAAGGTTGTTAGGATTTTTTGACCTCTCGGTCTGGGGCCCCCACCAGCAATCCCACATTGTCCCAGCTTGCTGCCAGACCACAGACGGAGAATTATAAAGGGTGCTTTCAATATCCCCCGAACGGTTATCATAGCTGTGCCCTCCTCTCTATAAGTGCTTGCTTGATTCTTCCCAATTCCCGGGACTGCAGGTGATTTTCACCTGCGCTGCTTTCGCAAGTCCCTGCTCCGCTTGCTCCAGGCGACGGATACGCTGGGTAAGATATTCCCTTGCCAGGGGTCCACCTCAATATCTACACCACCGTATATCTCCGCCACGGAAAGAGGCGGCTGGGGGCCTCCATCCGTAGACGGTGAAAATGGGGTATAAGTACTCCTTGTCCTGCACCAGCCGCTCCGCACACTGGGCATAGCCGTTTTCATTGAGCCAGCGGCGCAGGTCCTCCTGCTTCGTCATAGGTTGCAGCAGCAGAAGTGTACTGCCCCGCCTTTGTCCAAGAGGCTTGAGAAAGAATGTGCATGATGGTTTCACCACCCATGCCGGCAACAACCACCGTATCAACGTCCTCCGGGCCGATGCCCTGCAGCCCATTGCAACAGAGAAAGCGCATATCATCTTCCACACCGTACTGCCGCGCAGTACGCCGGGCGTGCTCAAGGGCGCCCGGCCGATGTCGGCAGCGATGGCGGAAGCGATCCTGCCCTTTTTGCAGCAGATATACCGGCAGGTAACCGTGATCCGTTCCAATATCGGCCAGCTTGGCGCCCTGCGGCACCAAATCGGCCAAAAGGTGCAGCCGGGGCTGCAGATGAAGTTTCTCCATCATAGTTCTCTACCTCCGGACATAGAGAAGCGCATACGGCTATAGCCGTATGCGCTTGCCGAATTGATTACTTATTGGCTTCTTCGTTCACAATGGCCAGCAGCTTTTCGCAATCCACGCCGTGTACCATGCAGGCCTCCTCCACCGTCTCACCGCGGGACGAGGGGCAGCCAAGCAATGCATGCCGATGGACAGAAAAAATGGGAGCCGTCTGGGGAGCAACGTCCAAAATATCACCGATAATGGTATCTTTTGTGATTTCGATCATATTGAGATCCTCCGTTAGTTCGTTTATGGAGGTATTATACCCCGTTTCTCTACAATTTTCAACTGTATTTTTTAGAAAACCCAGTCGCTTGTAAAAATACAATACACCTTTGGCAAGAAAAAACGTGGTATGGACACCGCAGAAGCAAGACGGATTGTATCTATAGAGAAAAGAAGCATCAGGATATATTATTGCGAGCTACTCATTGAATACGGTTCACGAACATCTTGCCCTTTTGGGTCTCGGTGCGGTTTCTATTTTGGGCCAAGTCAAACTGCTCGTCCCGGGTCAGCTCCTTCACCTTCCGGCCGGCCAGCAGGACATTTCGCTCCTCCTTCAGGGCCTCCAGCTCCGCGTTGGACTCGTCCAGCTGCAGCAGCTTCCGTTGGAGCAGGTCAAACCGGTTCAGGTCCTCCACGCTCCAGCGCTGGCTTCTGTCCCTTTGGGCCATGTCCGCCGCCATGCGCAGCACGTCCCGGTCCGACAGCCGTGGGTCCCGCTGCTGGTTTTGGTCCTTTCGGAAGATTTTTTCTTGACTATTTGCAGCCAAAGAGCGTATACTTGAATTATGCACAGAGTCCATTGGTGTGGCATGCGCATCC
>VOFC01006609.1_pt1 | contig 10840 bp, 20 predicted proteins | sample 5384161 | NCBI WGS metagenome assembly VOFC01 (sample SAMN12384722, study PRJNA508395) | human gut metagenome | isolation source: healthy gut B | host: Homo sapiens | reverse complement strand
CAGTTCTTCATCTGTAGGATCAATGCCAAGTTCATGGATAGAAGTTGGCATCTTGAGTTCACGGAAGAAGTCTTCGATGGCTTCGATTCCACGTAATGCCACATCGTCTGCGGTTCCTTCCGGGTCTACCCGCATGACGTTCATTGCAAATTTTTCGAATCTCGGAAGACAGTCTTTGTATACATATCTTGCCCAGGATCCCCAGATTGCAGCAAGTCCTGCACCATGTGCCACATCATAGATTCCTCCTATCTCATGTTCCAGTGCATGGGAAGCGAAATCTCCTCCGACAACCGCGCCACAGCCTGTCAGCCCGTTATGTGACAAACTTCCTGCCCACATTACTTCCGCACGTGCATCATAGTTCTTCGGATCATTGATCAGAATTCTTGCATTCTCAATTACCGTACGCATCAGACCCTCTGCAATACTGTCTGTGATCTCCATATTTCCACCATTTGTAAAATAGCGTTCCATCGTATGCATCAGAATGTCTGTGCATCCGCATGCAGTCTGATAATCTGGCAGTGTCATGGTAAGTTCCGGATTCATGATCGCAAAACGCGGTCTTCCATAATCACTGCTGTATCCTCTCTTGACCCATCCTTCTTCTTTTGTAATAACAGAAGAATTACTCATCTCACTTCCTGTCGCTGCAATAGTCAGTACAACACCAATCGGAAGACATCCTGTTGCCTGGCGCTTTTTGTCATAAAAATCCCATACGTCCCCTTCATTGGCAACTCCATATCCGATTGCTTTTGCAGAATCAATCGCACTTCCGCCGCCTACAGCAAGGATGAAATCTACTCCTTCTTTTTTCGCGAGCTCGATTCCTTCATATACCAGTGAAAGTCTTGGGTTCGGTACTGCACCACCAAGTTCTATATAGTCAATCTTTGCTTCATTCAGGGAAGCCTTTACTTTATCCAATAATCCGGTACGTTTGACGCTTCCGCTTCCGTAATGGATCATTACTTTCATACTGTGTCCGGCTTGTCTTATTTTCCTGCGAAAACATCTCAAATGCGTGTCCTGCAAACTCCTCACTCATACCAATTCCATTATCTGAACACCCAAATTCATAAACCGCTCTCGTCATCTTCCGATATTTCCCTGCACCACACACTCACATTACCGCCTGGCTTTGTAAATTTCACTGCATTATCAGTAATTACTGTCAGAAGTTTTTCTATATAAACCAGGATTTCCCGTCAGATACATATGATTCAGCTCCGATTTTCCCAGTCCACAACATAATCAATCTTTTTTTTTTACCTGCCTGCATCTGTTGATCTGTGTTGACTCGGTTTAACACTGCCGCCAAATTAAACGGTATATCATTTTCGACAAATTGCTCCGTCTCTAACTTGTTCATATCCAGAATATCATTTACCATAGAAACAAGATGCCTGGCGGATTCCAAAAGCTTCTCCCTACATTTTTCTGCATCTCCGGATTGTCCGGATAACGATCCGCAAGCTCGGTCATACCGATGATTCCATTTATCGGTGTCGGATATCATGACTCATATTAGACAAAAACCGTGATTTAAGCGCTGCATCTTTCCTGGCTTCCGCAACCTGCTGTAGCAGTTCCTGTTCTTTTTTCTTAACATCACTGATACTGCGGATCGCACACAGTACATGGGTCAGATTACCGTCTTTGTCCCTTTTCTTCTCGATAAAACGAAGTTTATGCCAGTTGCCATCTTTCATCTGGTACTCCATCACAATGGTCTCTTCATTCTTCATTCGTACAGGCAGTGTCGTTATATCTGCAAATTTAAAAATGCTTCCTGATACTCTTCTGCCACAAGCTTCTTGCATACATTCCTGTTGCCAGAAGTCACTTCTCCAGATTTTTTATAATTCATATTCTCAACAGCCCGGTTTGAAATTTCTTCAAACCAGTTTTTTCGAAATATCAATTCTTGAAATATACTGATAGCTTTTGGCAATAGCCTCTATAATCTCATTGCTTAGTTTCGCTTCATCCAGTGCCCTCTGTAATTGTTCCTGAATTGCTTTTTCTTTATACAGAATACCGTCCACGTTCCGATACCCCAGAAATATGTAAAAAATTTTTCCCGTCTGTCTTTCCTTTCACTGCATAAGCCTCATAATAACTGTCTTTTCCGTCTTTGGAAACACTGTGATAATAATAAGTAAGGCTTTCCTTCTCCTGAAGTCTCTTTTCAGATTTTCACACTTATGCCAGTCTAAAAATTCCTCCTGTTCCGTTTCCGGAATAAAGGTCTCTGCATACCGTCTTGTAAATTCATCATAATCAGCAAATATTCTGTACTCCTCTCCGACGATTTGTTTTGCGTTCGTATTTGCAATCAGCCGCAGAATTTCATATTTTCCGGAATTCAGTTCCAGCCGGTATAATGATACATATTCCGTGAACAGTTTCTTTAAAACATACATATCCTCCGATGACATATCCTGTTGTGTATTCAGTTGTAACTCTTCTTTCATGTTAACCTTTTGTTTATATCAGTTAACAAGTGATTTATATTACACACAAAGGAAGGTAACACCATGATTTCAGAAGTTCATACACACGACGATCCCATTTTGACACGAGAAGAAGCCATTGAAATTTTAATACTCCTGACGATCCAGTTAGATACGCTCATCGAACGTGCCGGGATTCTCCGTAAAAATACAAAGGAAACCGCGTCAGCATTCACATTCTGACAAATGCCCGCAGCGGCAACTGTTCCCAGGATTGTGCCTACTGTGCCCAGTCCTGTCGCTCTAATGCAGACATCGACACTTATAAATGGGTAGAAGACGAAAAATTATACAATGATAATGATTTTGTAAATGAACATCATCTTTCCCGCCACTGTATCGGATTAAGCGGCATGGGATTCACAGATGCAGATATTGAACAGCTTGCCGGGCGTATCCGCAAGATGAAAGAAACCGGAACCCATCTCTGCTGCTCCATCGGATTCTTAACCGAAAAACAGGCAAAATGTTAAAAGACGCCGGACTTGACCGTATCAATCATAATCTGAACAGCAGCCGTAATTATTATAGTCATATCTGTACTACGCACACCTTTTGACCAGCGTGTGGAAAATATACATATGCTTCAACGGCTCGGATTTGAAATCTGCAGCGGCGGTATCATCGGTATGGGAGAAAAACACATTCGCTTCGTTCCTTTAACGGTGATTCTGACTCTCCTAATTGTTTCTAACGGCATTCCACATTCACAATAATCCTTATCTATTGTTTCCTTCAAGTCGTGACTGGCAGCGAATGTTAATATATAAAATGCCCAGAAGTGTAACCCAGTGGAGGCCACAACCGTTACGCATTTGCCATCTCATTCGTAAGGCATTTGATACCCACGGAATAAAAAGTAGGAAGCCGTTCTAGTAAATGTGAAGAAGGTGTTGGAAATAGTTAAATTAGTTTCGAAATTTGCGTTTGAAAAGTTGCAAATGCGTTGGGTTTTCGCAAATTTGCCTGTTTTCCCGCCGACGCCGAATGGCGAGGTTGCAATTAAATCCCAATCACATCTGACCACCATATACTCATCCCCATTCCGCCACTGATAATTTCAGATATAAGACATATATTCATCTTCATCCATATTGACGCACATATAACTTTCGTAATCTTCGTCGTATGTATAATAAGTACCCGCCGACGGAACCTGAATAATTGAACGGCTTTTCCTTATAACATATTTTTCCGATACATGTCCGGAGCATAAACGTTGCGGTTGCCCCAAGCTTTGTTATCCATGTTATATTTTTATGTGATATTTTTATCAAACTATTCACAGAAAAGTACTAAAGGTTATTATGGATTCAATGTTTAACACTCCGCAGGAAGTTGTACAGGCCAATATGAACGGTGCCGTAAAAAAGCTGCGACTTTTTTCTAAAAAAGGAAGTATTCTTTTTTATGGGAATCATGGCTGGTGTTCAATGCATCGCACTCGGTGCTCAGTCCAGTAATGTTGCCATGCATGATATTTCAAATGTAGGGCTTGCGCGTCTGGTTGCAGGATGCGTCTTCCCGGTAGGTCTGATGATGATTGTATTTATCGGAGGAGAATTGTTCACCGGAGATTGTATGATGACGATGGCATGTATTAAGAGAAAGATCAGCGTTGCTTCTCTCATCCGTACTCTGGTAATTGTATATTTCGGAAATATGGTCGGTGCAGTTGCTCTCGCGTATCTGGTATATCTGTCCGACAGTATAATTACACCAATGGTGCTCTCGGTGCATTTACAATAAAAGTAGCTCTCGGAAAAGTCAGCCTGTCTTTTCTGCCTGCTCTGATCTCCGGAATTTTATGTAACATCCTGGTGTGCGCTGCAGTATTGATGGCTTCTACTGCAAAAAAGATATTGCCGGAAAATCCCTCGCCATCTTCTTCCCGATCATGGCATTCGTTATATCCGGCTTCGAACACTGCGTTGCAAATATGTATTATATCCCAGCCGGAATCTTTGCTTCCATGAATGCGGATTATGTTGCCAAAGCAAAGGAATTGTACGGCATCACCGAAAGTCAGATTGCTTCCCTGAACTGGGGAAATTTCTTCCTTGTCAATCTTCTGCCTGTTACAATCGGTAACATTATAGGCGGTGGATTTATCATTGGCGGCTTATTTTTCTATCTTCACGGAAAGAACTGCAAATAAAGATAAAAATTGCAATTGATAATACCGTTATAACAATATTATCAATTGCAGTTTTTTTATAGACCAAAATCAACAGAAGACGTACCTTTTTCCAGTTGCAGGACCATCTCTGCCAGCTTTTCTGCTGTCACTTCGATTCCTAGTCTGGAACTATTAATACACAGATCATAATTATGCGGTCTGCCCCAGCTTCTGCCGGTGTAATAATCATAATATGCTTTCCTGTCTTTGTCTTTCTTTCTGACCATCGAAGTCGCCGCTTTCTCATCTATCGAAAGCTGTTCCATCTTTCTCTGCACACGCCACTCAAACGGTGCCGCTATAAACAGGCTGATATGATCAAGTTCTGCCTGTTCCAATATGTAATCTGCACAGCGTCCGACAAACACACAGTTTTCTTTTCCTGCCAGTTCCCGGATAATAGAACTGTATGCCTGATGCAGTGTGTCATTGGCTGTCATTCCGTTGAGTTCCTGATTCGGCACATCATACCACACCTGGTGCAACCATGGATTATGTTTTTTTTCATCCGCCTTTTCCAGAACTTCTTTAGGCATTGCAACAATCTTTTTCTGCTGCCTTGTCGATCAGATCCCGGTCATATAATTCCAGTCCCAATTTTTTTGCAAGTATTCTTCCGATTTCATGACCGCCGCTTCCAAATTCTCTTCCGATACAAATAATCATAACGCTTCCTCCTTTTTTGCAAAGTATATTCCGTCTTGTATACTTTAACTATAGCTCTTTTTTTCAGATCATAAAACCAACAATCTAGAGAAAATGTCTATTTATATCCATTTTATTCACTCAAAAATTCTCCCATTGAGCATCATCTTATCCGTCTGGCATTCTGTACCGGAAGTTCATGATTAAAACTTTCCGCTGCGTCCTCCGTGACTCTTACCGGAAGAGCCGGTATGCACAGAACTTCCACCACTTTCCTGCTTCCGTTCAATCTTTCTTGTTGTTTACGACACGATTCACAAAGTAATCCGTCCTGACCGTCAGATCCAGACTGCCTGCTTTTTTCACAAGCTTTACTACCGTCTCGATATGATCGCAGAACGGGAAGTTATCCACCGGCTGGATCTTCACTGTCTGATATCCGTTTCCCGTCAGATATTTCCAGATCTCTTGCCAGTGTCTCCGGATTACAGGACACATAGACAACCCTCTTTGGCCCGAGCTTTATTACAGAAGAAAGGAACTTCTCATCACTTCCGGCTCTCGGCGGATCCATAAATACCACATCGGCTTTTTTTTGGTTCTTCGAAGCCATATCTACCATGAATCTTCCCGCATCACCTGCATAGATCTCGGCATTCTTGATGCCATTTTCTTTTGCGTTGATTCTCGCATCTTTCACCGCATCTTTGTTCAGCTCTACTCCAATGACTCTCTTTGCATTCCTGGCTGCAATCAGACCAATTGTACCGGTTTCCGCAATACGCATCAATCACCGCCTCTTTTCCTGTCAGTTCCGCATAGTCCATGGCTGTATTATAAAGGATCTCCGTCTGTACAGGATTCACCTGATAGAACGATTTTGGAGAAATACGGAACGTACAGCCGCATAATCTGTCTTTAATAAATCCCGGTCCGTAGATCGGCTTTTCCCTTTTTCTCCCAGCACCATACTGGTCTGCTTGTTATTCACATTCAGTACTACGGTCGTAATCTCAGGATGTACTTTTCTCAAAGCCTTCACAAAGTTATTCTTTGATGGCAGAATTGGCGATCCAAGCACCAAAACAACCATAATCTCACCAGTCTCAAAAGCCTCTGCGGATCAATACATGTCTCAAAAAGTCCATATCCTGTATCTTCATTATATGTCTTAATCTTAAAAAGACGGCAGAAGTTCACGGATTGTACGGATGATCTCCTGACTTTTCTTATCTTCGATCAGACATTCTTCCACTGCGATCACACGGTGCGTTCCTTTCTGCATAGATGCCGGATATCACATTTCCTTTTCTGTCATGATCGAATACCGCATGTACTTTATTTCTATAAAAATATGGATGCTCCATACCGATGATCGGACTGACTTTGCAAAAAGCCGCCCAATAATTTTTCTTCCTGCTTCTGTTTTCTTTTCAGCTGTTCTTTGTATGGTATCTTCTGGAACTGGCAGCCGCCACATTTTTATCGATTTTACATGCAGAAGTCTGACCTCGTGTCTGCTTTTTATTTTTCTGTACTTTTACTCTTCTGACCTGATTGCCCAGCGCATTTTTCGTGCATTTCGCACGGCTGTTGCGGAAGCATTCTTCTTTTTGGACGGTCGGATGACGTCTTTTGCGATCTCACTGTACAGGCCCTCCTTTTTCCATTGTTTGAATGATTTCTTTACCAGACGGTCTTCCCCGAATGGAAGGTAAGGATTGCCACTTTTCCTCCCGGTTTAGCACACCCGGCAGCTTATCCAGGAAATCATACAATACTTCAAATTCATGATTCACATCAATACGAAGTGCCTGGAATACCCGCTGGCTCGACTTACGTATTGCTTCTTTTCTTTTCTTTTTCCGGAATAAATGCAAGCGCCTCTCCGATCACCTGGTGCAATCCGTTGTTGTTTCAATCTTTCCGCCTTTTCGGATCTTTTCCGTAACTGCTTCTGCAATCTCTTCTGCATAGGGTTCATCTGCATTTTCCACCAGCATCCCTGCAAGTTCTTCTCTTGAAATGTCATGCAGACGTTCTGCCGCACTGATTCCTTTCTCCGGATTCATCCGCAGATCCAAAGGACGCTTCTGCTTTAAATGTGAAGCCCCGCTCGGGGTTATCGATCTGCATGGATGACACACCAAGATCTGCCAGTACAAAATCAAATTTTCCGGCTTCTTTTGCTACTTTGTCAATATTAGCAAAGTTCTCAAGCTTTACTGTCAGGATGTCTGATCCAAATCCTTTTTCCTCCAGACGTTTCTTTGTCTTTGCTGATTCGATCGGATCTACATCCAGTCCGTAGATATGGCCCTCTCCTGCAGTTTTTCCAGCATCTTTGAGGTATGCCCTCCATATCCAAGCGTTGCATCCAGTCCCTGCTGTCCCGGCTGGATATCAAAAGAAGTCCAGGATCTCCTGTACACAGATGGAAATGTGCATTCCTGCCGGTGTTCCGCCTTTTTTGGATCACCTTTGAAATAGTATCTGCATACTTTTTCCGGATTCAGTTCTTTTATATTTTTCTTTATAATTTCTCGGATGTGTTCCGGAATATCGGACTCTCCGTTTATGTTTCTTCTCTTGATTTTCCTGATTCTCCATAATCTCTCTCCCATTTTATCAGTTGTTCCGGTACATCTACATCCCGAGTTCTGCTTCTTCTGTCTCACAGAGCACCACATCTTCTTTTTATTGCACAGATGATCTGTTTTCCGCCTTTATCACCGGAAAGTCTGCACAACTCCCGGAAAAAGCACGAATCCCATAATGCAGGATTCCCGGTTCTTCCTTTCCATCCGGCACATACAATCTTTCCCGATGCATCTTCCCCATCTCAAGCATACGGGCAAATGTCCCGGCTGTCAATCCCGGCTGGTCACATACGATGAACATAGCCCCTTTAACCCCGGTTCTCATCTAATGCTCTCTTTAATCTAACTTCAGCGAATGTGCGATTCCAAGATCCGGCTCCGTATTCTGTACCACCAGCATCCCCTGTGTTTTTGCCGCATTCTCTATCTCTTCAAATCTTGTTACCACTACCTGTGTACACAATGGAAATGCACGCATTTTACAGAAGGGTATGTTCGAACATCTGCCCTCCATCCAGTTTCTCCAGCAGCTTATTGTTCCCGTACCGGCTTGACTTTCCGGCTGCCAGGAGAATCATCGCATAATCTTTATCGACAGACGTGCTTCTACTGTCTTTACCACGGAACTGCCAATCTCATTTGCCTTATCCGAGATCAGATAACACAATTTCTTGTCCTTTCTCGGATCCACATCTCCTATCTTCAGACCGCTTCTTTACCTGCACACGCTTCCTGTAACATCCCCCGGATCACACCGTCCAACTGAGAATAGACCGGTTTTCCTCCGGTCAGAGCCAGAAGTTGTCCTTTTCGGACGACATCCCCGATCTGTGCTTTCGGCTCCATCCGTCCGGCTGCTGACGCCCTGATCAGACGTTCCAGCGCATAGCCGCCCACATATCCCGGAATGCCGGTATTGGGGAATCGGCTGTCCGTCATAGATGATATCCGCAAGTGTTAATCCACGCATTGTCTCTATGACAGCATGGACATCTTTTTCCCGCTATAAACCCCGGTCCGAGACCGATCACATATGGTGCATCTGCCCGGCTGGTTCCTGTATTTCTTTTGCAAAATTGCATCCACAAGTACATCCGGTCTGAATTCTCTCCGGATCTCTGCCTCCGGGTCTACGATTACGGCAATCTTATCCGCTGCCAGTACCCTCCTGGCTTCCTGATAATTTTCCACAAGAATTCGCTTCTATTCGCTTCTACTTCTATCCTGCGCTTCATAGACTGCCCGTGACATTGCAACTTCACGTCTGACGGTAAGCGGCACTGCAATCTCCGTCATGATCACCCGGAATCCTGCCCTGTGAAGTGCCACTCCTACACCCGTAGCCAGATCTCCGGCTCCTCTGATTAATACTTTTTTCTGTTTTTATACATTTCTGACATAGTTACCATCTTTCTTTCAACGGAATCAGGTCCGATACCACATGCACTCTACGGATCTGCCCCGGGTATTCCATACTATCTGCATGCCTGTCTGACAACTGCTTTTACGATCTCTTCCGCAAGTTCCACTGCCATTTTTTTTCTGCTCCTTAGTATCTGCCTGATTCAGTATCACCTGATATTCCATATCATCCGTCACGTATTTTCGTCCCGCACTCTGACTTACCGCAAGTGTGACAATATCTTCCGGACACAGAATATCTTCTTCTGTCTTTCCGAGAATCTTCCCGGTCTCTTTCACCCGGAAACAACCTTCTTTCAGCTTCTTTCCAACCGCACTCATCCCATATACATTCAAAACAATATCTGTCTGCTCACAGATCACCGGCTCATGTTCCGCAGGGGTTTTAACCGGCAGACGCTTCGCTCCGTCTGCCTCTAGAAGCAGTACACCTGGTTCACGGCTGATCTCTTTAGATATTCTTCTTGAAAAGATGCAAGCTTCCCATCCGTTGTCTCTTTCCCATCCATACAACACCATATTTTATCATAATCTGACGGAACATTTCCACCGAAGGTTTTCCCAGAAAATATCCGGCATCACATTTTTTGTATATGAGTTGTTGTAGAAACCGCACATGGAATTCCGGCATTCCGGCATTCATCCATAAGCCTGCGGATCACTGTCGTCTTTCCGCCTCCGCCGACAACGGATACCGTCTTATGAAAATTTTCTTTAAAAATTCCAATAGCCTGGCATAAACTGCCAGGCTCTTTCCATTCACCATTTATATAACTTATTATCATATAAGGATTATTTCTCCTCTTTTTTTTTTGCTTTTGGAAGGGTTAAATTTAACACAATTGCTACAATCGTTGCAAGAACAACCGGAGATTTTCCGAAAATTGTTGTCACCCATTCTGGGAACTGTGCCAGTGAAGCATTTGCCTGTGTCACACCCATTCCTACTGCTACTGCAAGTCCTACAACTGTTGTATTACGGAAATCCATTGGCTCTGTCGTGATCAGTTTGATTCCCGTCATTGTAATCGAAGCAAATACAGAGATTGTCGCACCGCCGAGTACACAGTACGGAATCGTTGTAAGTACAGAGGAAAACTTTGGAATTAATCCTGCTGCCAGTAATATCGCTGCTGCCAGCCCCATTACCACACGGCTGACGACCTTTGTTGTTGATACGATACCTACATTCTGGCTGTATGTCGCAGTCGGAAGTCCTCCAAAGAATGCACAGAAAAATGTTACTGATTCCATAGCCTACAATTCCACCTGTCAGTTCTTCATCTGTCGGCATACGGTCCATAGATCCTGTTGTTGTTGCCGAAAAATCACCAATTGCCTGTACTGCATTGATCGCAAACAGAATTCCGATCGCAACACATGCAGATGGTTCAAACTTGATTCCAAAATGCATTGGTTTCGAAGCTGGAAGAATGCTGCCGATGACACAGATGAAAAAGTCTACCATTCCA
>VOFC01004249.1_pt1 | contig 10843 bp, 21 predicted proteins | sample 5384161 | NCBI WGS metagenome assembly VOFC01 (sample SAMN12384722, study PRJNA508395) | human gut metagenome | isolation source: healthy gut B | host: Homo sapiens | reverse complement strand
ACCATTTTCAGATAAGATAAAAAAGATTGCATTATATGGAACGGGAGCCAGACATACGGTGAAAGGAGGAACAGGATCCGAGATGTCAATGTAAGAAAAACAGTTTCAATCGCACGGGGATTAGAAGAAGCCGGATTTGAGATCGTGACAGAAGACTGGCTTGACAGATACGACCGGGATCTGGAAGAGGCGCAGAAAACATATTTGAAAAAAGTTAAAAAGATATGTCAGATGAGACGGGAGAGCCATCGGTAATCGCGGGTTCAAACATCCGTTTCAGGAACCGGAGCAGCCAATTGTCGAAGAGACAGATATCAAAGAGGCAGATGCGGCCATTTATGTGCTTGCAAGAAATTCCGGAGAGGGAAAAGACCGGCGGGCAGAAAAAGGAGATTATCTATGACAGAGAATGAGAACATCCGGTTTAAGATTTCCGGAGTGCAGGCAATCCTTCTGACCGGACAGACTGGAAATATGGGTGGCCATGCAGTGGCGGATGTCTTGATGGCTAAAACAGTTCCGTCAGGAAAATTAACAGATACATGGGCAAGATCTTATGATGACTATCCGTCATCGAGAACTTTCAGTTACCGCGATGACAATCTGGATGATGAATACTATAGTGACGGGATTTATGTCGGATATCGTTATTTTGATACATTTGGAATCATGCCGTTGTATTGCTTTTGGGTATGGAAAAGGATACACGGATTTCTCATTGGTGACCAAAGAAGTGACCGCAGATGAAAAGCTGGTAAAGGTAGAAGTGGAAGTGACGAATATCGGTAAGGTATATCCGGGAAGAGAAGTCGTACAAGTTTATTATTCGGCACCGGATGGAGTTATGGAAAAACCAACACAGGAGCTTGCAGGATTTGCCAAGACAAAGCTTCTCATGCCGGGAGAAAAAGAAGTGGTAACAGTTACATTTGCGACAGAAGATATGGCATCTTATGACAGTTATGATGCAGCATGGGTCATGGAGGAAGGCGAGTATACGATTCGTGTGGGGAACAGTTCACGTACAACGGAAGTAGCCGCGATCATAGATCTGGATGAAACGGTTCAGACGGTTCTTTTTAAAGAATGTGATGAAGGATAAGGAATTTGTAAAAGAGATTCATCATATGGTCCCAATCTTTGACCTGGAACTGGATGACACACCATTTATGCGCCCGATATTGATCTATGCGGAAAACTTTAAGAAAAAGATCATGGAATATGAAGTGATACGTACTACGCTGGAAGATAAAAGACCGGACGAGATATTAACACTGGAGGATGTGAAGAAGGGGGGCAGCATCACTCGAAGAATTGGTTGCACAGCTTACGGTAGAAGAGATGGCCGATCTTTGTGTCGGAACCGAACGACTGGAAGAAGGCGGCAATGTAATCGGGTCATCTTCTGCATGTGTGCCGGGAGCAGCAGGGGATACGACGTCGGCACTGATCGAGAAGCGGAAGATCCCGAATCTGATCCTTGCAGATGGACCGTAAGCAGGATTACGGTTACAGACACATTTTAAAACGGATAAAGAAGGCAATAAATTACCGGGTGGGGAACAGTTCGGAATGGAAATTGCACCGTTTGCGAAAGAGCAGCCGGAAGGAGCGCAGGATTATTACCAGTACTGTACGGCAATCCCGATTGCGACGACACTTGCGCAGTCATGGGATGTGGATCTTATCAAGAGAATGGGTGAGATTGTCGGAGAAGAGATGGAACAGTTTCATATTCACCTGTGGCTGGCACCGGGCATGAATATTCACAGAAATCCATTGTGTGGAAGAAACTTTGAATATTATTCGGAAGATCCACTGCTTACCGGACTGTGTGCGGCAGCCGATACAAAGGGTGTACAGTCTTACAAAGGACATGGAACAACGATCAAGCATTTTGCGGTGAATAATCAGGAAGACAACCGTATGTTCACGAACGCACATATCAGCGAACGTGCATTAAGAGAAATCTATCTGAAAGGATTCGAAATTGCGGTGAAGACAGCACAGCCATATGCGATCATGACATCGTATAATCTGATCAATGGAACACATGCCGCCAATCATTATGACATGCTTCAGAATGTAGCGCGTGATGAATGGGGATTTGAAGGCTTTATTATGACAGACTGGTATACGTCTCAGGATACGACGGCACTTGGAATGGTATCAGAAAGCGGAAAATACAGCTATTCCGATGGTGTACAGTGCATTAAGGCAGGAAATGATCTTCAGATGCCAGGATGCAGGAAAAATGTAGAGGATATTGTAGACGGCGTAAAAAATGGAAGGATTACCAAAGCGGATCTCCAGAGATGTGCAAAACATATCCTTGGAATTGCGTTAAAAACAATATAAACGAAAAAGAATAAAGTGATTAACAGGCAGACTATATTATAAGTAGTCTGCCTGTTTGCGTTGATGTGCATTCGAAAGAAGTGGTAATCAGAAGGTTTTTTACATTTTCTAAAAAAATATCTAAACAGTGTTGACAAAAATATGTGAGAGTGCTATCTTAATAGTCGAAAGGTGTTAGCACTCAGATAAAAAGAGTGCTAATAACCAGAAACCGAAAGGAGGAGGTACCGGTGATAAATCATGAAGAGATGAGTGAAAGAAAACTGAAAATACTTCATGCAATCATCCAGAATTATCTGGAGACAGGTGAACCGGTTGGTTCAAGAACCATTTCAAATATACAGACCTGAATTTAAGTTCAGCAACGATCCGAAATGAGATGGCAGATCTGGAAGAGATGGGATATATCATCCAGCCGCATACTTCGGCAGGACGGATTCCTTCCGATAAAGGATACAGGCTCTATGTAGACATGCTGATGGAGGAGAGAAAGAGCAGGAATTAAATGAGATGCAGGAGCAGATGCTTGATAAAGCTGATAAGATGGATCAGCTTTTGAAACAGGCAGCAAAGGTTCTTGCAACGAATACAAATTATGCAACGATGGTTTCCACCCGATGAACAATTCGAATAAGATTAAGTTCATTCAGTTGTCTATGGTAGATGAGGAACAGGTGATTGCAGTCATTGTACTGGGCGGCAATGTGATCAAGAATAAGATTATCAACATTGACGAACCAATCAGTAATGAGAATCTGCTGAAAGTTAAACATGCTGTTGAATACAACACTCAATGGCATGTCGATCGAAGAAATCAACCTGGGACTTGATCGCCAGATTGAAAGAGAGCAGGCAGGGATCCACAGTCAGGTAGTCGGATATGTACTGGATGCAGTTGCAGATGCGATTCATGATGGATGATGATATGCAGATTTACACAAGCGGTGCGACGAACATTTTAAATATCCGGAGCTGAGTGATAACCAGAGCGCACAGGAAATCATCAGTGCATTTGAAGAAAAAACAGCAGTTATCCGAACTGGTTACACAGACCCTGGCAAAGGAAGACAATACAGGAATCCAGGTATATATCGGTGATGAGACGCCGGTACAGACCATGCGGGACTGCAGTGTGGTAACCGCAACGTATGAACTGGGGATGGTATGAAAGGAACGATAGGAATTATCGGACCGAAACGTATGGATTATGAACATGTTTTAAAAATCTATGAAACGTCTCCAGACAGAACTGGATCAGATGTTTCATAAGAATGATAGAAAGGTGGAATAACCCTTGGAGAATAAGCAGGAAAAAAAGTCAGGAAGATATGGTAAAAGAAGCTGTGGAAGAGGCAAAAAAAGTCCGCTGCTGAAGACAAAATCTAGCAGAGACGGATACAGACAAGACAACAGAAACTTCCGAAAAAAAACGAAGAAGCCGAAGAGACAGCGAAAGATACAGAAAAGAAAACTGGCAAAAATTATTTGGTAAAAAGAAAGATAAAAAGGACGAGAAGATAGAAGAACTGACAGATAAGCTTACTCGTCAGATGGCAGAGTTTGATAACTTCCGCAAACGTACAGAAAAGGAAAAAAATCCCAGATGTACGAAGTTGGAGCGAAAGATATCATAGAGAAGATTCTTCCAGTTGTAGACAACTTTGAAAGAGGTCTGGATGCAGTGAAGGAAGAAGACAAAAAAGATCCGTTCGTTCAGGGAATGGAGAAGGTGTATAAACATCTGCTTACCACTCTGGAAGGAATCGAGGTTAAGGCTATTGAAGCAGTAGGCCAGCCGTTTGATCCGAATTTCCACAACGCAGTGATGCATGTGGAAGATGAAAACTTCGGTGAGAATATTGTTGCCGAGGAATTTCAGAAGGGCTACACATACCGTGATTCAGTTGTAAGACACAGCATGGTAAAAGTAGCAAACTAGAAACAAGAACATTCACAATTATCAGAATAAAAAAATCATACAGGAGGAAATTTATCATGGGTAAAATTATAGGTATTGATTTAGGAACAACAAACAGCTGTGTAGCCGTAATGGAAGGTGGACAGCCAACAGTTATCGCCAACACAGAAGGCGCAAGAACAACACCATCTGTAGTAGCATTTACAAAGACAGGTGAGCGTCTTGTCGGTGAACCTGCAAAACGTCAGGCTGTTACAAATGCAGAGAAAACAATCTCTTCTATCAAGAGAGAGATGGGTACAGATTACAAGAAAGAGATTGACGGAAAGAAATATTCTCCGCAGCAGATCTCCGCAATGATCCTGCAGAAATTGAAAAGCCGATGCAGAGAGCTATTTGGGAGAGAAGGTAACAGAAGCTGTTATTACAGTACCTGCATATTTCAATGATGCACAGCGTCAGGCAACCAAAGATGCAGGTAAGATCGCAGGTCTTGATGTAAAGCGTATTATCAATGAGCCGACAGCAGCAGCTTTAGCTTATGGTCTGGACAATGAGAAAGAGCAGAAAATCATGGTTTACGATTTAGGTGGTGGTACATTCGATGTTTCCATCATTGAGATTGGTGATGGTGTTATTGAAGTATTAGCTACATCCGGTGATAACAGACTTGGTGGAGATGACTTTGACGAGAAGATTACAGACTACATGATCGATGAATTTAAGAAACAGGAAGGTGTTGATTTATCTACAGATAAGATGGCTATGCAGAGATTAAAAGAAGCAGCAGAGAAGGCTAAGAAAGAGTTATCTTCCGCTACAACTACAAATATCATCAACTTACCATTCATCACAGCTACAGCTGAAGGACCAAAACATTTTGATATGAACCTTACAAGAGCAAAATTTGATGAATTGACACATGATCTTGTACTGAAGACATCTGAGCCGGTACAGAGAGCATTATCAGATGCTGGTATCACAGCTTCTGAACTTGGTCAGGTACTGTTAGTTGGTGGATCTACACGTATGCTTGCAGCACAGGAAGAAGTAAAACGTCTGACAGGTAAAGAGCCAAGCAAATCTCTGAACCCGGATGAGTGTGTAGCACTTGGAGCTTCGATTCAGGGTGGTAAACTGGCTGGAGATTCCGGTGCCGGCGATATCCTTCTTCTGGATGTTACTCCGTTGTCACTTTCCATCGAGACTATGGGTGGTATTGCAACTCATCTGATCGAGAGAAATACTACAATCCCGACAAAGAAGAGCCAGATCTTCTCTACCGCAGCTGATAATCAGACAGCTGTAGATATCAACGTTGTACAGGGTGAGCGTCAGTTTGCGAAAGACAACAAATCCCTCGGACAGTTCAGACTGGACGGAATCGCACCAGCTCCACGTGGAATCCCACAGATCGAAGTTACATTCGATATTGATGCAAACGGTATCGTAAACGTATCTGCAAAAGACCTTGGAACAGGAAAAGAACAGCATATCACAATTACAGCAGGATCTAATATGTCCGATGCAGATATTGAAAAGGCTGTCAAGGAAGCAGCTGAATTCGAAGCACAGGATAAGAAGCGTAAAGAAGGAATCGATGCTAAGAACGAAGCTGACGCTATGGTATTCCAGACAGAGAAAGCTCTGCAGGAAGTTGGCGACAAAGCTTGACGGTGCAGACAAAGCAGCAGTAGAAGCTGACTGCAAAGCTCTGAAAGAATTACTTGAAAAAAATACAAATACAGATACTCTTACAGATGAGCAGGTTGCTGAGATCAAAAGCAGGTAAAGAAAAACTGACAGAAAGTGCTCAGAATTTTTTCACCAAGATGTATGAGCAGGCTGGCGCAGCAGCAGGAGCTCAGGGAGCAGGTCCTCAGCCAGATGCTTCATGCAGGAACAGGCCCGGCACCAGAAGGATTCCAGGGCGACGATGTCGTAGACGGAGATTACAAAGAAGTCTAAGAACATTAAGTGAGGAATAGGAAATGGCAGAGTCAAAAAGAGATTACTATGAGGTGCTTGGGGTCAGTAAAGATGCTGACGAAGCAACTTTGAAAAAAAAGCATACAGACAGGTTGCCAAGAAGTATCACCCGGATATGAATCCAGGAGATGCTGAAGCTGAAAAAGAAGTTCAAAGAAGCTTCTGAGGCATATGCAATCTTAAGTGATCCGGAAAAACGCCGTCAGTATGATCAGTTTGGTCATGCTGCTTTTGACGGAAGTGCGGGAGCAGGCGGCGGATATGGCGGTTTTGATTTTAACGGGGCAGACTTTGGTGATATTTTTGGTGATATCTTCGGTGATCTGTTTGGCGGTGGCAGAAGAGGCGGACGTGCGAACCAGGGACCAATGAAAGGTATGAATATCCGGAAGAGTGTCAGGATCACATTTGAAGAAGCTGTTTTCGGATGCGAGAAAGAATTGGACGTTGTATTAAAAGACCCATGTCCGAAATGTAACGGAACAGGTGCCAAACCGGGAACATCTCCGGAGACTTGTCCGAAATGTGGCGGTAAAGGTCAGGTAGTATTTACACAGCAGTCATTTCTTTGGAACTGTACAGAATGTACAGACCTGTCCAGATTGCCAGGGAACTGGTAAGATTATTAAGGAAAAATGTCCGGATTGCGGTGGAACAGGCTATGTAGCCAGCAAGAAGAAGATATCCGTATCGATTCCTGCAGGTATTGATAACGGTCAGAGTGTAAGAATCTGTGAAAAAGGTGAGCCGGGTGTAAATGGCGGACCAAGAGGAGATCTTCTGGTGGAGGTTGTGGTATCAAGACATCCAATCTTCCAGCGTCAGGATATGCACATCTTCTCAACGGTACCGATTACATTTGCACAGGCAGCACTTGGTGCGGATATCCGTATCAAGACGGTAGATGGAGAAGTGATCTATACGGTAAAACCGGGAACCAAGACAGATACAAAAGTACGTCTGAAAGGTAAAGGGAGTTCCATCTCTTCGAAATGCACAGGTTCGCGGCGATCATTATGTGACGCTTGTTATCCAGACACCGGAACACTTAAGTGCCGAAGCAAAAGAAGCACTGCGTAAATTCGATGAACTGACCGGCAATTCCCTTGGAACAGAAAAATCTGAAAAAAGCGGAAGAGCACGAACATAAAGGCAAAAAAGAAAAAAGGATTTATGGATAAATTAAAGGAAACCTTTGATGATTAATTTCATCAGAGGTTTCCTCTTTTACAAAAATCTATGGAAAACTGGTGACGGCATTCAATCCAGGTGGAAAAATATACAAAAAAATGCTGGTATTCACCGTGGTATATCATATTAAATAAATCAAATTTTTAACAAACCAGGAGGACTCAAATATGTACGCATTTGATGAAATTAAAAAAAGCAGACAGTGAAATTGCAGATGCCATTCAGGCCGAGATGGAGAGACAGAATTCGCATCTGGAACTGATCGCCTCAGAGAACTGGGTAAGTAAGGCAGTTATGGCAGCAATGGGATCCCCGCTGACAAATAAATATGCAGAGGGATATCCAGGCAAACGCTATTATGGCGGGTGTGAATGTGTTGATGTTGTGGAAAATCTTGCCAGAGAAAGAGCAAAAGAACTGTTTGGATGCGATTATGTCAATGTACAGCCGCATTCCGGTGCACAGGCAAATATGGCAGTATTCTTTGCAATGCTGGAGCCTGGAGACAAAGTCATGGGAATGAACCTGGATCATGGCGGACATCTGACACATGGTTCACCAGTGAATATATCCGGTAAATATTTCAACGTCGTATCATACGGAGTGAACGACGAAGGGTGTGATCGATTATGATAAGGTAAGAGAGATCGCAGTAAAAGAAAAACCAAAGATGATCATTGCAGGGAGCAAGTGCTTATGCAAGAATCATTGATTTCAAAAAATTCCGTGAGATCGCGGATGAAGTAGGAGCATACCTGATGGTAGATATGGCCCATATCGCAGGTACTTGTGGCAGCAGGCCTTCATCCAAGCCCAATCCCATATGCAGATGTTGTAACAACGACAACGCATAAGACTCTGCGCGGACCAAGAGGCGGAATGATTCTCTGCAATCAGGAAGCAGCAGATAAATATAACTTTAATAAGGCAGTATTTCCGGGAATCCAGGGAGGTCCACTGGAACACGTGATCGCAGGAAAAGCTGTATGCTTTAAAGAGGCACTGGAGCCTGAATTCGCAGAATATCAGAAGCAGATTATCAAAAATGCACAGGCACTCAGCAAAGGTCTGATGGACCGTGGTGTAAAGATCATATCCGGCGGAACAGATAATCACCTGATGTTGATTGACTTAAGAGGCGAAGAGGAGAAGATGTAACCGGTAAAGAACTGGAAAAAACGTCTGGATGCCGCACACATCACATGTAACAAAAATACGGTACCGAACGATCCAAGATCACCGTTCGTGACAAGCGGTGTCAGACTTGGAACACCGGCAGGTTACAACAAGAGGATTAAAAAAATAATGACGAAGAAAAAGGAAGACGACATGGATATGATCGCAGAGTGTATCGCACTCGTACGCGGAACCAGGAATCGGCGGAACCGGCACCAGCAGAGCCGGAACAGCCGGCAAACCGGAGCACCAGCGACACCGGCGGAACCGGCGGAACACCAGCAGAACCGGAGGGCGACACCAGCAGAGCCGGAACAGCCGGCAGATACAGTTACAAGTGCAAAAAGCAATCAAGCACTTGTTGCAAAGCAGCAGATTATAAAATTACCACAGATCGTGGAAGATTTCCGGTTCTGGACAGTTGCCAGAAAATATGCATTTGCAAAATCGAAGATCAATATCCGCGAGGCAATTCCGGAGAATATTGATGGCAGTAATACACAGGATGTAAAGACGGATCTGGAAAATGCAAAAGCAGATACAAAAAAGCTACAGAAGAAAAAAAGAAAATAACAAAGAAACAGACAAAAACAATTAAAAATAAAATATTCAAGAAAGCAAAGAGTAAAGCGGTCAGAAATCTTCAGAAGACGATGGAAGAAAGAAAGAACCTGAAACAGAAAGGTCTGGACGCAGCACTTGCAAATCAGCAGCTGGAAGAAAAAGTCCGTACAGTAGGAACTTTATCACAGGATGGTCTGTTATATATCCTGAAAGAAGAGAATGGCTGGCTTTACGTCGAATCTGGAAATGTCAGAGGGTTTGTAAAAAGCATCAGAAGTATATACAGGGGATGCGGCACAGGAAATCCTGGATGTTTATCAGACCAAGGCTCAGAAGAAGGCAGAGAAAGCCGGAATGGAATATACCGGTATTGGAGGAACTGCAAAGACAGCGGAAGCGACTGTCGATGCAAAAAAAATCAGGCATACACATATCTGCGTGCGACGGTGAACCCGACGGTAGCAGAGAAGGATTATGCGCTGGTTAATGATCAGATCGGGACAGGAATACTGAATATAAAAGAAGAGAATAATCCAGATGCGAGAACTGTCGGAACACTGAAACAGGGACAGCTCTGTTATATCCTTGCCGATAAAGATGCCGACTGGGTATATATAGAGTCCGGTGATGTCAGAGGGTTTGTTGAAAAGAAATATCTCGATAACAGCGATGAGACAAAACAGCAGATCACGACAACAGGGGAAGAACAATATAAAACGGCGGAAGAAACAGTAAAACCAGAAGAAAATGCTGGCTTTATATTATACATTGGCTTCTGTGAAAGAAGGAACGCCAAGTGGTGAGATCAGAGAGTCCATCCTGCAATTTGCTTCCCAGTTTATCGGTAATCCATATGTATGGGGAGGTACAAGCCTGACAGACGGAGCAGACTGCTCCGGATTTGTACAGCAGATCTACAAACAATATGGATATGATCTTCCAAGAGTGGCAGAGGACCAGAGCCAGTGTGGAACGAAGATTCCTGTAGAAGATGCACAGCCGGGAGATCTGATCTTTTATGCAAAGAAGGGTATATATACCACGGTCATGTATGCAGGTGATGGAAAGACTATTGAAGCAGCCAGCACGAAACTCGGAATTATCGAAGGAAAAGTCAAATACCAAAAATGCAGTATGGGCAACACGTATCCTGAAAGATGATTATTCACTTGCCGGAGGCGGAATCAGTAATGTCAATGCGACGAACGAAATGTATGGACAGAATCTTGGTAATTTCCAGATTACATATTACTGTGCATGTGAAATCTGCTGTAATAAAGCAGACGGAATTACAGCAACAGGAACGCCGGTGGTAGAAGGTCAGACGATTGCGGTTGATCCAAGAGTTATTCCTTACGGAACGAAAGTGATCATCGGAGGTCATATATTTACAGCTGAGGATTGCGGCGGTGCAATTCAGGGAAATCACATTGACATCTATGTAAATAATCATGCAGAGGCAACGGCGCTCGGGGTGACAAATGCAGATGTATTTCTTGTAAAATAAGAATAAAATAAAATGAGAAAAAGACAGCTTTTTCAGATTTGAAAGTTTGAAAAGCTGTCTTTAATATTACGTTGCATTCATAAAAACGCTGGATAGATATGGATTATTTACAGATCTTTAAAAGTTCTTTCAGATAATCC
>VOFC01002036.1_pt1 | contig 10849 bp, 19 predicted proteins | sample 5384161 | NCBI WGS metagenome assembly VOFC01 (sample SAMN12384722, study PRJNA508395) | human gut metagenome | isolation source: healthy gut B | host: Homo sapiens | reverse complement strand
TGTTCATTGTGGTACCCCGTCAACGTGTCGAGCAGTTCCTGCACATCCTTTGGTGCTGCACCGTTGGGAGAGCAGATTGCCTTTCTGAGAATATCTGCCAGAGTGTCGAGTAGTCCACGGTGCGTGACTTTTCTTGCGTTTGGTAGCACCTCCATTCTGGTGCTCTTTGTTCGTTGTATCGCATTACTGCGTCGCACTGTGAGGCACTGTCCGTCAAGGTTGATATCCTGCCAAGTCAGACCACAGGTTTCCCCGATACGAAGTCCTGCATAATATGCAATCTGAATCAGCGGGAGAATCGCAGGTGGATTTTTTCTTTTCCAGATGCTTGATGAGCCGTTCATAATCCTCGTAATGAAAATCGGCTGGCGTGCCTTCCTCGACTTCATCATCGGAAAAGGGTCAACACCTCCAGCCTGCCTTTTCAACTTAATACTGCATCGGATTGAAGCGATTAACTGTTTTTGGAAATACTGCAAAACAGACGGCTGCTTTACTGCGGAAAAGAATGGAATATAATCTTTGCTGTATCCTTTTCTCACTTTCCCGTCTGGAAACTCGCCACCGAATGGCCGGAGGTCGAGAAACGCCTGTAAATGTTTGGCGGTAATGTTTTCAGCTTGCGGTCTGCAATCGGGTGTTTTTTGATACAGCGGATTGCACCCAAAGATAATTTTTCCACCTGTGCCGTTGGTGCCGAGTGTCCTGGTTTCAGTTCTTCTGACCATGTCCAGAAGCTCACCTACGGTAAGATTATCTGCCTTTGCAACAAATTTCTTATCTTCGTAATCTTCCAGTGCTTTGCGGAGAAGTTTTCCGTTCACTTTTTGCTTTCAGTTCCGGCGTATTCTTTCTTGAACCATTTTGCCACTCCTGCGTCCTCTACATGAAGCGGTAGTACCATTTCTTTCCTTTTTCTTCTAACAGATCGCTTTGCCATAATCGTATGTCTCCTTTCGATATCAGACAATCGGAACTGATGGGGCGCTTCACGATGCGTGTAAGTATATCACGCTCCGGTTATTGTCAATCGAACCATTCCCCTTGCATAACGCGTGATTGTGGAAGCGGTAACTCCCATCTTCTCTGCGACATAAGGCTGTGTCAGATTTAATTCCAGACGGCGCTGTTTTGCCCTGCTGCCGATCAGCTTGCGTAGTTCTTTATCTTTCATGCTGATGTGCCTCCTTTTTCGGTATGTCATTACTATACCACATAACACGATATATTGCAATACGCAATTTAGGAAAAAGAAAAATAACTTCATAATGCTTGACAACAATATGCAAACACGCTATACTGACAGCACAAATAAAATTGCATAATGCAATCAATAGAAAGATTGCCTTATCTATTGAGGAAGCTGCTGATTATACAGGAATCGGCAGGAACACCCTGCGAAAGTTGGTAGAGTGGAAGAAACTTCCGGTATTGAAGGTTGGGAGAAAAGTCCCCGATCAAAACAGATATGCTGGAACTCTTTATGGAAGCCAACGAGGGCAGGGACTTGAGGGATAAGGGAAATGTGAAAGCAGTCACAAGAAACGGTTCAACTTAAAAAGCGGTTCCCGAAGAAACCGCCAAAGGTTCTATCAGACCGGAGCCATGATATACCTACACGCAAGCAGATTATACCATGTACTTCGTCTGACAGACAACAGGAAACTTATGTTTGGGTAAAAAAAGAAAGGACGATGATATTTATGGCAAGATCAACAAAGAGTTATGAGGAGCGTATGCTCCAGTTGGAAAAGAAAGAACAGGAAAGTCTTGAGAAAGCAAAACAGTATGCAGCACAGAAGCGGGAATTAAAGAAACGTCAGAAAGGTGTGGAAACCAAAAAACGGACGCACAGGCTCTGCCAGATTGGTGGTGCGGTGGAATCGGTGCTGGGTTCTGCGATTGAGGAAGAAGATATCCCGAAGCTGATCGGCTTCTTAAAAAGGCAGGAAGCAAACGGAAAGTTCTTCTCAAAGGCAATGCAGAAAGAGCCAGTTACAAATACGGAGGAAGTGTAATGCCGGAGGGAGTGGGTTTTCCATTCCCTTCATTGTTTTTTATGAAGGGGCGCACTTATGGACAACCAGAGGTCGTCCGTATAAGTTTGCCACAGGTGGCAACCGGTCTGCGCTTACGCTTGCCGGGCTCGTTCCGTCGGCGGGCATTTCATGCAGACCTGCTCATGCCGCAGGAGGAACTCTTCGCCAGAGGGCGCATTCCATGCAGGCTGTTATGCACAGGGCACTCTTACGCAGAGGGCGTTCCGGCAGATACCATTTTCTTTTAGGGAAAACGTTACCTGCCGGAAATCAAAAGCCGGATACGGCAGAAAGGGGAAACGGATTATGGCGATTTTTTCATTATACAGTAAAGATTGTCCCACGGAGCAAAGGGAAATCTATCATAGCTGCATCAGCATATCTGAATGGCGATGTGATGAAAAATGAGGAAACGGGAAAGGTAAGTTATTACACTTCGAAAAAGAGAAGTTGTTTATACCAGCCTGTTGATGTGTGAAAATGCACCACAGGAATGGCTGAATGTACCTGCTGAAAATATCAGACGGTTCCAGAAATCTGTCCGATATAAAAGAGCAGATAACAAAGATGCCGCACTGGAAAAATTTAAACTCACTTTTCAGAAACAGCGTTTGTGGAATGAAGTTTTGAAGATTGAGAAGACCTCGGATGCACAACTCGGCAGGTCATTTGAATTTTCACTTCCGAAAGAATGGAGCCGACAGGAACAGATTGAATATACAACAGATTATATTCAGAAAAACTTTATAGACAAAGGCATGTGTGCAGATTGGAGCATTCACGATAAGGGCGATGGAAACCCACATGTGCATTTACTTGTGACGATGCGGCCATTCAATCCAGACCATTCATGGGGAAACAAAGAAGTCAAGGACTGGGATTTTGTCAGAGATGAAAATGGAAATATTGTGGTGGATGAATCCCATTCGGACTGGTGGCAGGATAAAAAGAACCCTGACCGTCATGGAATCCGAATCCCGGTATTGGACGAAAATGGCAATCAGAAAGTCGGTGCAAGGAACCGTAAACAGTGGAAACGTGTATTAACCGATGCTACCGGGTGGAATGATCCAAAGAAAGGAAAACCAGATCATAAAAAGACAAAATGCACTGTTGAAAAGATACAGATCAGTTTCGGAAAAGTGTCGGTGCATTATCACGATGGAAGGAGCGATTGAATGACCTTAGAAGAAAGCCGGGAAGTCATTCCCATGATGGAGTCAATGATAAACCAGGATCGAGGAACAGCAGAAGCTTATGGCAGAGATGGTACAGGAATTGCAGAAACAGGACAGGCAGCTTCTGTCCTTTCAGGAGCAGAACCAGAGTTTGCAGATATTAAACAGCGAGTTATCCTGCTGCTGAATCTTTTGCCAGATACAGAAGAACTGCTTTCCCAGATCGAGCAGCTGAAAAACAGAATAGAACAGTTGGAAAACGAGAAACAGCAATGGCAGGAATTAACGCAGAAGCCGTGAACAGCGAGAACAGCTTATTACTAAAACAGAACAGCGAATTGCTGACTTTTAAACAGCAGATGACGGTGTGGTATTGATGGAGATTCTATGCTGATACAAGGGCCTTAACAGGAGAATCGGTTCCGAAAGTGTTCATAAAGCGAGAGAGTATGAATCAGACGGGTGTTTTAATGATTAAGACAACAAAAGCATTTGGTGAATCTACGGCTTCAAAGATTATTGATCTTGTGGAAAATGCGTCAAGCCGAAAAGCACCAACAGAAAATTTTATTACTACATTTGCACGTTATTATACACCTGTGGTTGTAATCTTAGCAGCTTTTCTGGCGATTCTGCCACCGATCATTCTTGGCGGAGGCTGGACAGAGTGGATTCGCAGAGGATTTGTTTTCCTTGTGGTATCTTGTCCATGTGCATTGGTTATTTCAATCCCGCTGACTTTCTTCGGCGGCATTGGTGCAGCATCTAAACGAGGTGTTCTTGTAAAAGGAAGCAATTATTTAGAGGCACTTAATAATGTCAGCGTTATTGTGTTCGCCGGTTTCTCCGTAGATCTGAAAGAGTACAGTAACACAATGATGCTATCAAGAGTGGTAAGTGGAAAGTATGATGTATTCCTGGCATCGGATGATTTTATTGACGTTACAACGCTAACACAGATGGACTATATGATCATGGACAGCGAAGAAATGAGGTGAGCGGGAATTTATGAGAAAATGGAATACGATTTTGTCTGTTTTAATGCTTCTTGTTTTTATGATTCATGGAATCATGGGCAGCTTTATGCTGAACGGAGTTGGAAGTAGCGCAGGGAAACTTCTTGCATGGATTGGTGTTGGTATTCTTGTTGTGCATACGGTGATTGGTGTCATCCTGACAGTTCAGAGTTTACAGACAGCGAAGCAATCCGGAAAAATGTATCTGAAACAGAACGCCATATTCTGGGCGAGACGAGCCAGTGGGCTGGCAATACTGATCCTGCTGTTCTTCCATATTGGCTTGTTTGGAAAGGTGCAGAATGGGACATATATTTTGTTCCCTTTTACAACGGTAAAGATGGTAACTCAGCTTTTGTTCGTGGCGGCAATCTTTGTTCATATTTTTATCAATATCCGCCCATTGCTCGTATCGCTGGGAATCATCAGTTATAAAGAACGAAGGGGTGATATTTATTTGATTCTTTCGGTGCTCCTTCTGTTTATAGCGGGCGCAGTTATTTTCTATTATATTGGGTGGCAATATCTATGAGTAAGACAATTATTATTATAGGTGCTGGACTGGCAGGACTTTCAGCGGCTTTGCAGGCAGCGGAAAATGGATGCAATGTAAAACTGGTTTCCTCCTTTCCGTCAGAGCGGGCACAGTCTGTTATGGCGGAGGGCGGTATCAACGCAGCTTTGAATATCAATGAAAATTTCATAACACAATATAACATATAACAATAACGACATGGTGAACTGATTGAAATGTTTTCGATATTTAACTTTATAACTGATTATCAAAAGAAAATGGAGATAAGATACGATGAGAACAATTTATGCAGAATACAACATAAACCACGATAGTATTGATGTTTACACAAGTGCTGGATATATGCTTCGCATTGATTGCTGGGAAGCTGAAAAAATTTAAAAACCACATATGGATCAGAATGTGCGCTTACTTCATTGGCTGTGGATGAGCCTTTGGAATATGCAAGATTATATCTTGATGGCAATTTACAGATGTGGGTGGATGCAGAAGATTCATTAGAACTTTATTAAGCAAGAAGTGAAATATTGTTGTAGATCTATCTCATTTCTTGAGGGTTCTTAAGATGCAAGATGATTGCTAATACGCATTTTACAATAGAGTTTAATTTTTAAAACTGTATGGTGGAAAGCAAGTCTGAAATGGCTTGCTTTTTGCTTTACAACGAGGGTGGTTACTGTATAATGAAATATGAAGTAAAAAGCAGTAATTTGATATGAAGCAATAAAGGAAATACATGATGGAAAAATATAAAATTCTAATAGTTGAAGATGATGTTGATTTGAGAGAGGGACTTTCCTTCTCCTTTTCTGGTGATGGATATGATGTGACAGAGACAGGGACAAAAAAAGGATGGTTTACAAGAAATCGCAAACGGTGGTTATGATATTGTATTTTTGGATTGTAACCTGCCGGACGGAACGGGCTTTGAACTCTGTAAAGAAGTTCGTAGCTACAGCAATATCCCAATCATTATGCTGACTGCTCGTGATACAGAAATGGATGAGATAAAGGCTTTAGAATTAGGGGTAAATGATTACTTGTCAAAACCATTTTCTCTGGGTGTATTAAAAGCAAGAATGAAGCGGATACTTCAAGAAAAATCTGAAAGTACAAAGATTGTTACAGGTTCATTAAGCATAGACCAGAGTACTTGTAAAGTATATAAAAGAGGTTCAGAAATCTCTTTAGCAAATTGGAATACCGTCTGTTGGTGTATTTGATTGAAAATAAGAATCATATCCTTTCTAAGGAGCAGATTTTAGAGAAGATATGGGATAGTGATGGAAAATATGTAGATAACAATACGGTGTCTGTGAATATCAGCAGGCTTCGTACAAAGATAGAGGATGATGTATCGAAACCAAAATGGATTCAAACAGTTCATGGAATCGGATATATCTGGAAGGAATAAAGAGATGTGGATTACGATACTTTTAGCAGTGCTTTTGTGTTTGTCGATTGGATATAGCATATATCAAAAAAAGAAAAACATATCGCCTGATTGACCGTTTGCTGGACAGTGTGTTAAATCGGGAAATGATTGCAGCTTCTGATGTGGAAGAAGGAGAATATTCTGCCCTTGTCAGTAAAATCAAGCAGATACAGGAAGTGCTTGATAATCACGTGAATAGTGCCGAACAAGAAAAAGAGCAGGTGAAAAGTCTGGTATCTAATATGTCTCATCAATTAAAAACGCCCTTAGCGAATATTTCTCTCTATGCAGAAATCTTAAGTAAAGAGGAAATTACATCAGAACGGAAAACATTGTTTTCTGAAAAAATGCAACGACAGATTGACAAGCTGAGTTGGATTGTGGAGTCTTTATCGAAGATGGTAAAATTGGAGCAAAATATTGATGGCTTTGAAGGAAAAGCAATAGGGATCAAGCAGACGATTTTAGACGCAGTAGATACGCTTTATGAGAAACTGGAAAAAAAGGAAATCAACTTTACATTGGAACCATTTGAGGACAGATTACTGTATCATAATCGAAAATGGACAGCAGAAGTATTTGTAAATTTGTTGGAAAATGCTGTTAAGTACACCGATAGAGGAGGAACTATTTCCATTTGTGTAAAAAGTTATGATTTATACACAGAGATTCAGATTGCAGATAATGGGCGTGGTATCCGGCAGGAGGAAATGACCGATATATTCAAACGATTTTATAGAAGCCCAGAAGTTGAGAATATGGAAGGTTCTGGGATTGGTTTGTATCTTTCTAATCTGATTTTGGAAAAAAAAAAAAGGATATATGACGGTAGATTCCGAGTATGGAAAGGGAAGTTGTTTTTCTGTGTTCTTACAAAACTGTAAGAACTAATCATCCGTTTGTAAAGAAAATTGCAAGATACGGCAGTTATACTGGATGTATCAAGAAAAGAGGAGTGATGACGGATGAGTATTTTAGAATTACGAAATGTTGAGAAAATATATGGAGAAAAAGATAATCAGGTAAAGGCACTACGGAATATCAATCTAAAAGTAGAAGAAGGCGAGTTTGTTGCCATTGTAGGCACATCTGGTTCAGGCAAATCTACTTGTCTTAATTTAATCGGTGGTCTGGATAATCCGACAAGTGGACAGATTTTTTATAAAGAATAAAGAGATTGGTTCTCTTTCAAGAAAAGAACTGACGATTTTCCGTAGAAGAAATATAGGGTTTGTATTCCAGAATTATAGTTTAATGCCTGTGTTGAATGTGTATGATAACGTGGCATTGCCGGTTACATTTGACTGTGGAAAACATATTAACCGCAAATATATCGAAGAATTGTTGCGGGAACTGGGCATTTGGGAGAAACGCAAGAAATATCCAAACGAATTATCCGGCGGTCAGCAGCAAAGAGTTGCAATCGCCAGAGCTTTGGCAAATAAACCGAGTATCCTGCTTTGCGATGAACCGACAGGTAATTTGGACTCAGCCACAACCATTGAGGTTATGGGGTTATTAAAAACGAGTTGTCGTAAGTACAATCAGACGATTCTCATGGTAACGCATAATGAAGCCATTGCACAGACTTGCGACAGAGTAATTCATATTGAAGATGGTCAGATTGTTACAGGAAAGAGAAGATTTCCGGCAAAAGGCGGTGATGTCGTATGTTAAAGCTGGCATGGAAATATATGCGGTATTACAAGAGCCAGACATTTGCAATTTTTGCGAGTATTTTATTAACAGCATCATTGCTTTCCGGGATTTCTTCTTTGATTTACAGCAGTCAGAAAAGTGATCTGGCGAACAGCAAAACTATTTACGGAGACTGGCATTATTATATTGAAACGGATAAGGAACTTTTTAATTCTGTAGAAAGCGGTGAGAAAGGAAAAGGATATACGCTGGAACAGTGTGGAAAAATGGAAATCCGTGACGTTGTGGCAGAAGAATTTATGATCTGTTTTATCCATGCCGATGAAACTTATCGTCAAATGGCACACAGAGACTTGTTGGAAGGAACATTCCCTGAGAAAGAAAATGAAATTGCAGCGGATGGATTTGTGCTTAGTAATCTTGGATTTTCAGGGAATTTAGAGATTCCTTCGCATTGGTGAAAAAAGAGTATATTGTTACTGGTGTTCTGAAAAGCGAATGGGCGGCAAGTTCCAGTGAAATGGAAGTTTTTGTAAGTGATTCTTTTAAAGGTCGAGGAAGCCAGACGTTTTTATATCTCAGTTTTAATGAAGATGAGAAGTTATATAAACAGTTGGATGCTTTTTTACAGGAACATAAATTATCTTCTGAATCGGTAGCAGAAAATGATGAAGTAATACAGTATCTTGGCGGAGAAGCACCAAGCAGCATTTCTGAAATCGTGAAATTTGGTCTGTTTGAAGAAGAAGGAAACTTCACTTATATCGTTTTGAAATTGCAGAGCGACTACAATCTGGCTTACAACGGAATGATTTTCCTGTTATGTCTGTTCAGTCTTTTCGTAGTTTACAGCGTATTCAGTATTTCTGTATCGAAGAGAACTTCTGAGTACGGAATATTACAGACATTAGGTATCAGTGAAGCGCAGATTGGTGGCACCTTACTTTTGGAACTTTGGACGTTATTTTTCATTGGATATCCGTTAGGATGTCTTTTAGGAAATGGTGTTTTAAGCCTTATGTATCAGAAATTTAGCGGTGTATTTGGTGGAAAAGGAATCAGTGGAGCAGGGAATGGTCTTTCTGTTGCGGACCATACGTTAGCAGAAGGAGAAAATACAGTAGAGTTTTTTGTTTCAAAGGAAGCTGTTGTGTTTGGTTTTGTATTTCTACTGATTTCGTTAGCACTCGTTGCCTTTCTCGTGGTTCGTTCCATGCGGAAAGATTCGCTGAAAACTGTGATGAGTGGAGATACTTCTTTTTTGTAAAAAGAAGAAAAAATATACGCTATGCGAAATGTTAATATGGCAAATGTAGTGGTGCGGAAATTCATGTTTGCCAATAAACGAAAGGTAATAGGGATTTTATTATCCTTGTCTATCGGCGGTTGCATTTTCTTATGTACCACCTATATGGTAGAAAATTTGAAGGTTCACGCAGAACTTTCGCTGATATCGGATGATGGGCTTGGTTCTGAGTACCGTATTTCTTTAAAATCTGACTCGCTGAAGGATACGATTCCGGAGGCGGTAGCAGATAAGATTAAAAACATGCCGGAAACAGAGAATGTATATGCGACAAAGTATACGATGGGGAATTACAGATTTCCAAAAACGAATTTTTGTCAGAAGAAGAATGGAGTGACTATTTCAAATATCAAAATCAGGAGCCGTATTATATCCAGAGATATGATGGGATCTGTAAGCAGCAGGAAGATGGAAATTATCGGATTAAATATAATGTGTACGGTTACGATGAAGCGATGATAGAACAGCTTCGGGATTTTATTCTGGAGGGAGAGATTCAGCCGGAAACAATAAAGAATAATAATCAAGTGATTGTGACGGCGAATATGGACGGTCAGGGAAATTACTTTTTTATGGAAAGAAGCCGGGCGATACCATTACTCTTCGAGTACCAAAGACAGAAAACTATACAGATGAACTGTTAAAATTCCAAAGTGGCGAAGAAAACTATATTGAAAAAGAGTTTGAGATTGCGGCAATCGTAAACAGACCGTTGGCGCAGGAGAAAGATTTTCTGAATACAGAAGTCTGGAAAATGCGCAGAGTGTGATTATGACAGGCGAACAGATGGAAGAAAACTTTGGAATTACAGATTATAGTTTTATCAATGCATCGCCGGCTGATAGTGCGGATGCAAAGATCGTGAGCAATCAGTTATTACAAGTAATCCGAGATGTTCCCAAGGCAGTATTGCAGGATTATACGACCGCAATTGCAACACAGAAAGGTTATCTTGGACAGCAGCAGATCTTCTTTTCCAGTATTGCAGTGATTCTGTTGATTATCAGCCTGTTCCATATCGTAAACAGCATGAGTCATACGATTCTGACCAGAAGAAGAGAGTACGGGATTATCAGAGCAATAGGGATTACGGACGGCGGATTTTACAAGATGATTTTTACAGACAGGTATTCTGTATGGATTGTTGGCGGATGTATTTATCTATCTTATTTATAACAGAGTTCTTCGCAGAGTGATGAATTATTATCTGGCTCATGTGCTGCAGTTTTTTACATTATACTACTAATATTCCGAATCTGGTTCTGAATGGAATTATGGTGCTGAATGTAGTGATTGCAGTAGTGGCAGTAATGTTTCCGGCTTGGAAGATGGGAAAAGAGAATATCATAAGTGAGATTAGAAGATAGATTTATAATCAGGATTTTTAGAATTTCTTTTTAGTGGTTAGTATCATTGGATATAGCAATAGAATTAGAGAGAATACCCAATCTTTATAGTAACCAGAGGGCGACAGTAAAATACTGCCGCCCTTTCTTTTATCGGTTTGTCCAGTAAAGAGTGTTCAGATAACACCGGATTCCAAGATATATTCCCTGTATAAATAATAAAAAGAAACAAAAGATTTATGGGCATTACTTTTTTTTTGATTGATTCTCCAAAATAAATGATGACAACAGCACTTGTCAGTATCATTAGTAGAGTAATAACATCCCAACAGTTT
>VOFC01000442.1_pt1 | contig 10858 bp, 22 predicted proteins | sample 5384161 | NCBI WGS metagenome assembly VOFC01 (sample SAMN12384722, study PRJNA508395) | human gut metagenome | isolation source: healthy gut B | host: Homo sapiens | reverse complement strand
GTTCAATGAATAATGGTACTTTTAACTAACATACCTGTTTCAATGATTGCATCTTTAGTAGCATTAGTAGCTGTATTACCTTTGATACCTGGTTCAGTTTTAGTAATTACAAAGTCTATTTTTTTTCTGGTAATTCAATACCAAGCATTTCTCCTTCAAAGAAGATAAGTATTACTTCTAAACCTTCTTTTAGATATTTTACTTCATTTTCTATTTGCTTTTTATTTAATTCAACTTGTTCATATGTTTCCATATTCATGAAACTATATGTATCACCATCGGCATAAAGGAATTGCATCTTTTGTTTTTCAACATGAGCAGTAGGCACTTTAATACCAGCATTAAATGTATATTCAGCAATGGAACCAGTTCTTAAGTTTTTAAGCTTTGCTTTTTACAATAGCGGCACCTTTTTCCTGGTTTAACATGGTTAAAATCTAATACTTGATATAGGTTTCCATCATAATTGATTGTTTGACCATTTTTGAAGTCATTAACATTTATCATTAGTTACCTCCTATTTTTTGTTTCTTTATGTTTTGTAGTCTTACGACAATGTTTACAATATTTATTTAATTCTAATTTCTCTGGAGTGTTCTTTTTTATTTTTTTCTTCAGTATAATTTATATTTTTACAATCTTGACACATCAAAAGAAACTAATCCTCTATTTTCGTTTTTTCTTTGCCATTATTAATCCTCCTCCCAAAGACATCTACCTAATTATATCATATTTTTGTTATTTTATACAACTATTTTTTTTATTTTTTCTTTATTTACTGTAGTTTTATGAAATTTAATAATAGCTAGAAGAATTAAATCTCCTAGCTATTTTTTATTTTTTCAATATATTTATTAACTTTAGAGGACCATTCTGTATCTTCTGCATATTTAGGATTCATTGTTTCAGCGGTAGTTAAACCCGTAATCAACATAGTTTACTTTTATGTTTGATATAAAACCATAAATACCTTCTTCAAGAGTATCATAAGCTTTGTAGGCTCCACAGCCATCACCTTTTTGACCTCCTACGTTATTACATGACTTTGTTATGTGTGAACAATTCCATGTACATCCTGTTTCATGCATAGCTATCGCTACGGCTAAATATGGATCCACTCCTAAATCTATAGAGTATTTAGCAAAAGATTCACCTTTTCCTGATAGATCCGAAGATAATACTCTATTTAATTTATCAGATAACTCTTCAATTGTTAGGTTATCATATACTTCTATTCTTTCAGGTTCAGTTGGTTCTTCTACGGTTATTTCTTCTTGCTTTTGCGTATCTTCATTTGATATTAAATCAACACTTACTAATTCTTCTGTATATACAGCAGGATTATATAGTTCATCTGTATATACAATATTCTTTTTTTATCAAGTACTTTATTATAATAAATTATACTAGTACTTATTCCTAAAGTTAATAAAGAAGCCATCATAACTCTTATGAGCCCGCTTGGTTTCATTTCTTTCACTTCTTTCCGCCTTTCAAAAAAAAGACGAGTGTTATTATAGCAAATTTAGATTATTTTGTCAAATTTTGTTCATAAAACGGATACTATTTAGTACCTTAGGCATTAGAAAACGGCGAACAATGAAATGTGAGACGAAAAAAAAAGTATTATACTACTCTTCTTACATCTATTATTGGCATTATATATAAACTTGTTACTACTATACCAACATTTGAATTAAGGGCATGGACTAGTTGTCCATTACCAATATATAATGCAGCATGACATACTACGCCATCATAACCTGATACTACTATATCTCCTGGCATAATATTATCAAGGCCTACACTTCTACCAGCATAAAAGCTTGATCTGGAGCACTTCTTGGAAGGCTAACACCAAAGTTAGCATATACAAGCATTGTAAATCCAGAGCAATCAGTTCCATTAGTTAATGAATTACCCCCATATACATATGGATTGCCAACAAAGTTTAAAGCATAATTAACTACTTGATTAGAAATTACTTCATTGTAAGGAATATTCTCTTGAGTAGCTGTTAATGTTGTACTATATGCTTCCATCTCTTCATTTAATGCTAAAGTAGTGGATTCTTCTTCACTCTCTGTTTTGTCTTCCTCAGTAGTCTTTTTACTTTCTTCTTTGGCTTTTTTCTTCTTCTCTAAGTTTAAGTAAGTCTTCAGTAGGGATTGCTAACATTTCTGTAGTTATATCTTCTTTGTTTTTTATCTCTCTCATTGAAAGAAGTTCGTTACTTAAAACTATTTTCTTGTTCGTTATCTTTTATATTGCTATCGTAAAATGCATAACATAGAACTCCAAGTAATAGAGTTAATGCTGCTATTTCCATTTTATGTTTTTTCACTTCTACACCTCATTTTTTTTGCGGACGTTTAATATCTTAGCATAAATAAGATGTATTTGTCAAACATAAATTTATAAACCCTTATATTATAAAGGCTTAATAGTTTTATAAATTACCATTTATTATTATAAATTATTAGATTATGTTGTGCTCTTGTACAAGCTACATAATATAGATATTTGTCTTTTTCAGTATATTTATTACTTATATCTGTATAGATTATTACTGAGTCAAACTCTAATCCTTTAGCTATATATGATGGTAATACTACTAAATCTCTTTTAATATGACTATATGGATCTATTAACATTATATCAGTATCATCTTTTAGTAGATTATATATTTTTTCTGCTTCCATATCGTCTTTAGTAATTATAGCTATTGATTTTTTAGAAGTACTTTTTAGGTTATTTATGTCTCTTAAAAAGTCTTCTTTTACTACGTTATCTCTAAATATTATATCACTAGCTTTATTATTTCTAATAGCTACTGTATGAGTAAAGATAATATTTTATTAGTATATTCAATGATTTTCTCAGTAGAACGATATGTTTTTGTTAAGGTTATATACTTAGAAGATGGGAATATTTCTTTTAATTCTTCTTCTAATGAATCATATTTATAGTATGGATTAATTGTTTGATTTGTGTCTCCTAAAATTGTATAATTAGCGGTTTTTAAATGTCTTCTTTATTATTAAATATTGCAATTTATTATAGTCTTGAGCTTCATCTATTACTACCTCTTTAATAATATGATTAGTGTTAAAGCCCATAAGTATACTTTTTGATATATAGAAATATACAGGCATCTTCATAATATAGGTTATTTTCTTTTTACTTCAGATTTATATTTTGAATATCTACTATTATAGAAATCGTTTATAATATATTTTAAATCCAGTTTTATATTTAGATTTTCTTTTAGTATTTTTTCGATAGAAGAGGTATTTTTGTTACTACCACTATAATTGTTTTCACTAATTTTAGTAGCTATTTCGTGTATTCTATCAAATAATGGGAAACGATCATACTTATAAGTTAGCATATTATTTAATTCTTCGGTACTTATTTCGATGAAATCATCATATTCTAAATCTTTAGTAAATCTTACTTTCTTTAATAATTCCTCTATATAGTTATCAATATCTTTTATTATTTCGTCGGATTGTTTATACTTTACGATATCTATATCTTCTACTTGTCTCTTATAATATCTAGATATGAAATCGGTTAGATTTTCGATATTTTTGTATTCATTTATGTTTTGGCATAATAAGTCATAGAAGGTCATACTATATGTATTATCTTCTCCTAATTCTGGTAAGACATTAGATATATATTCAGAAAATACTTTATTAGGAGTGAATACGACTATATTATTAAATTTAGATTAGGTATTCTGTATAATAGAAAGGCTATTCTATGAAGAGCTACACTTGTTTTACCAGAGCCCGCTATACCTTCTACTATTAAGTTTTTTATCTTCAGTATTTCTTATTACTTTATTTTGTTCTTCTTGAATTGTATTTACGATATTTTTCATTTTATCTGATGATTCTTCTGCTAGGACTTCTTGAAGTAAGCTATCACTTATATTTAAGTCGTTATCAAAAATGTTTTGAAGTTCTCCATTTTCTATTATATATTGTCTTTTCTAGTTATATTTCCTTTTATTATACCTTTTAGGTGCTTTATAACTAGCAGGGGCCCGTCTCAAAATCATAAAACATACTACATATTGGGCTACGCCAATCATGAACATAGTAATTTAATTTATCTTCGATATGGGTAATACCTATATAGATATCCTCTTCTTCTTCATTTTCTTCTTTTAAATCTTATCATACCAAAGTATGGTTTATTTTGAACTCTAAATAATTTCTGCAAATAATTACCTTTACTTTGCATAATGGATACTTGAAGGTCTGATTCTGCCATCATACTTCGCATTTCACTTGGATCCATTTCAGCATGACTATCCCAAATGAATTTTTTGTAATTCTAATACTTTGGAGTCATCATCATATAATTGTTGTCCTAAAGATGATATTTTCTTTCTTACAAGACTTACTGTCTTATTTAAATAGTTTTTTTCTCTTTCAAATTCTTCTCTTTCAATCTTCATATATACCTCCCTATTACACGACAAAAAACTACATTTTATGTAGTCTTATCTAGATGAAATAAATTAACTTTCGCAAATGTCTATTTAATTGTATTATATTTTGATTACTTTGTCAATATTTTTATTTTATTAATGTCTTGGTTTGAATATTAGCGATAGAATAAATGCTAAAAATACCGCTAGAGAGATACCTGCACTAGTTAGATCAAAGATACCTAAAGCTAGTCCTAATGGTCCTAGACTACTTACAGAGTCCATTGCTCCATGAATTAATAAGTGACCAAATGATGTAATAGGAATAAGGGCCCCTGCTCCGGCATATAATACGATTTTGTCATAAATTCCAAATACATCTAAGAAGGCTCCTATTACTACAAAGATACTAGTTACATGACCAGGAGTAAGTTTTGTATTATCTAATATAAGCTGAGCTATTAAGCAAACAAGACCACAAAATAAGAAAGCATATATATATGTCATTACTCTATTACCTCCAAACTTATTGCATTAGCTATACTAGGTATTGATTCTTTTTTGAAAAACAAGTGTAGGAGAAAATATAGCTCCTGTTGGTATTATTAATACTTTTTTTATATTTACCTTCAAGCATTTCTTTATATATATAACCAAATACTACTAAAAAGGAACAAACTGGTCCTGAACCACCCGCTAATACGGGCTGATTATCCAAGTCATAAATCATAGTACCACAGTCATTATAATTATCTTTTAACTTGATATTATATTTAGTCATCATATATTCTTTTAATATATTCTTTCCATATATACCTAAATCTCCAGTTAATATTAAATCATAGTAGTCTATATCTCTTTTTTGTATCTTTTAGATGATTATATATAACATCTCCTGCTGCAGGAGCCATTACTGCTCCCATATGATTTACATCAGTAATTCCAAGATCTGCTACTCTACCAATGGTTGTACTTTCTATTTTTATTTTACTTTTTTATTACTAAGTAATAGACTTCCTGCTCAGTAGTTGTAAAGGTTGCTGTTTTTGGTTTTGGAGTACCATATTCAGTTGGATTTCTAAATTGTTTTCACTTGCCATATTATGACTAGAGGTAGATACTATTACTCTTTTGGCCATCTTACTTTCTATAAAGGTACTTGCTAATATTATTCCTTCGCCACTAGTGGCACAAGCTTCATATATACCAATAAAAGGAATATCAAAATCTCTAGCCATATAATCAGAAGCTGCTATTTGATTTTGTAAGTCTCCTGATATTAAAAGATCTATATCTTTATCTTTTAGTTTGTTTTTTTAAGATACTTTTACTTGCTTCTTTTATAAATATGAATTTCGGCTTTTTCCCAAGATTTTTCTCCGAAATATAAATCTTTTTTATATTTCTTATCAAAGTATTTACTAAGTGGTCCATCATTTTCATAGTTACCACATATTGTATAAGTATCTTCTATGAATACATTATTATATTTTGTTGTCATTTTATCCTCCAATTATTATTAATCTTAATATTCCAAATATATATACTGATACTATTCCATAGAGTATTACTGTACCAGATAGTTTAAAAATGTTAGCTCCTATTCCTAATATTGGTCCTTCATTTTTTTATATTCAAGAGCTGCTGAAGTCATTGAATGAGCAAAGCCTGTTATTGGTATAATAAGAGCTGCCTTTACTTTAGTTACTAGTGTATCAAATATTCCCATAGCGGTAAGAATAGAGGCAATAGCTATTAATGATAATGTTACAATGACTCCTGATTCTTTTCTAGGTAAATTAAACCAAATACTATAGCATCTTAAAAAGAAGTTCTGATAATGCTCCTAAAGAACCTCCTACAAAAAAGCTATAAGAGCATTCTTAATGTAATTTTCTTTAGGAGTATTTTTATCTACTAACTGTTTATATTTATTTTTATCCATCTTCATCACCAATAATAGTATTAATAAATAATAGTAAAATATGTAATATAAATTTAAAAAAGTTATTTTGCTCCTAACAAAATAACTTTTATTTGTTATTATTATGAGCAATAAAGTATTTTTAATTATTTTTTATATATGTTTTTCATATATATTATTATGAAAAATAAATTTATTAAATCTACTATTATCCTTATTATTGGAGGATTTATTACTAAAATACTTGGAATGATAATTAAAATAGTTTTAACTAGAACTGTATCTACTGAAGGTATAGGACTATATATGTTAGTTCTTCCTACTTTTAATCTTTTTATAACACTATGTAATGTAGGAGTACCTACCGCTATTACTAAATTGGTATCAGAAAAGGAAAAAATAATAGTAAAAAGTATTATTATACCTACTACTATTATTATATTAATATATGATATCATTTTAATATTTATTATTTTATTTATCTCTCCATATTTAGCTAATAATTTACTTCATAATAGTAATACTTATTATCCTTTAATTGCAATTGGAACTACGTTACCATTTATTACTATATCTAGTATAATTAAGGGATATTTTTTTGTTGTAAAGAAAAAAGTTTTTCCTATAACACTTTCTAATATTATTGAACAATTAACTAGATTAATTCTTACTATGACATTAGTTTCATATATGCTTCGTTATTCTTTGGTAGTAGCTATTACTACAGTTGTACTTATTAATATTTTAAGTGAAGGTTTATCTATAGTAGTTCTTCTTTTATTTTTATACCAAAAGAAAAAGATTCATAGAGAAAGATTTTCATAAAGATAATAAGATCTTGCAACAAGTATTTGATATATCTATTCCTAATACTGGGGCTAGACTTATTGGTTCTATTACTTATTTTTTTGAACCTATAATACTAACTAATATTCTTAAATTTATTGGTTATTCTGGTGATTTTATTACTCTTGAATATGGTGTTATTAACGGTTATGTATATCCTCTATTACTATTACCATCTTTCTTTACTTTAGCTATTTCTTCTTCTATACTACCAGTAGTATCAAATAGTTATAGTAATAGAAATTATGATTATACAAAAAAAGAAAATAAAACAAGCCATTTTTTCTTTTCTTTATTAATAGGAATACCCGCTACTATGATATTTATGTTTATTCCTCATATACCACTTAAACTTGTTTATAATACTACTCTTGGTTTGGAATATATTAAGGTTACCGCTCCATTCTTTCTTCTTCATTATATACAAGCTCCACTTACTAGTACTTTAAATGGTATGGGATATGCTAAAAGTAGCTATGCGTGGTACTTTATATGGCGGAATAATAAAAATACTAAGCCTCATAATCTTTAGTTTAATGAAAATAGGATTATGGAGCTTAGTAATATCTACTATACTTAATATAGTAGTAGTAACTATTCATCATATATATTATGTTAGGAAGTATTTAATTAACAGATAGCATTAATAACTTTTAATAAAAAGACAATGAAGAACTATATTACACTTTTATTTCTTCATTGTCTTTATTATTATATTTTGGCGTTATCATAATCATTTTAATTAATGGTATTTTATAACAATCTAATAATCTTGCTTTTCTAAGCACACCATTTATTTTCTTTTTTTAGTTTATTTATTGTATTATCATGTTCTGATTGTGTTTTAGTTAAATATAGTTTTCCATCACAATCATTTACAAAGTAATAGTATTTATGTTCTTCAGGATGTAATACTGCTTCAATGGATTCTATAGAGGGATTGCCAATTGGTCCTACAGGAAGACCTATATTTGAAGGACATCTAGTATTATATTTATTACTACAATCATTTAATTCTTTACTTGTTAATCTACCAGTAGTCCAATCATCTACTTTAGCACCATAATAAGATGTAGCATCACTTCCTAAGGTAGGAAAACTTTTAGAATTTAATCTGTTATAGAATACTTCCGCTACGGCTTTTCGATCTTCTTTATTTGCTACTTCTAATTCTACTATTGAAGCTAGTGTTATTATTTCATGAATACTTAATTTACTTTTTTTCAATATCATCTTTATACTTTGATAATTGTTTATCTGTTTCATTAAGCATTGTATCTATTATCGTACTTATTTCAGTATCTTTAGAAATACTATAAGTATTAGGATATAAATATCCCTCTAATGGATAATATATATTAGAGTTCTTTATATCTTCTGTTAGAAACCAATATTTTGATATTAAGGTGTTTATATTATTACTATCTGTAATATAATTTAATACATCATCATAACTATTATTTGTTTTTTCACTTATTAATGTTGCTACTTTACGTACGTTTATTCCTTCTTTAAAAGTTATTCCTTTATCCTGTGATGTATCACCTTTTTCTAGAACATCAACAATTTTTTTAACTCCCATATCTTCGGATAAATCATAAGTACCCCCTTTTAAATTTGTTTTACTAGTTAAATAAGTATATACTTTAAATATTGTTTTATTTTTTATTAAGTGATTTTCTTTTTAATGTTGTTGCAATACTATTTATACTACCTGCTTTAATAGTCACTCCTTTTGGTGTACTATCTTTAGATACTTTCCCCATGTTTATATTATAGTAGGTGCATAATGTTAGTACTAAAGTAAATCCTATCACTACTAATCCAACCGCTGCATTTCTAAACTTCTTCATGTTTCCTCCATTTAGTTATTTGTCTCATTATTCTTTTTTATTTTCTTCTTCAATTGATGTTATTATGGTTTCAATTATTTTCCATTCTCTTTCTGTTTCTACTGGTAATAGTTCTAGTGGTTCAGCATTAGGATTAAATACTGAGGCATAAACTTTTGTATTGCCTTCTTCATCAGTTGTATTATCAGTATATACCATATAGTTTTTATTTGTTTCATCTGATTCGAAAGTAAATAGTATTTCAAATTCTATTTCTTTTCCATCTTTATCTATTATTTTAAATGTATTTTCTTTATTCATTTTTATTTTTCTCCTTATTTAAGTAATCTTGTAATATAATTTGAGCGGCAATACTATCTACTTTCTTTTTTTTTTTTTTTCTAGATATATCTGCTTCTATTAATATAGAGTTTGAAATTACGGAAGTTAATCTTTCGTCTAATAATTCTACTGGTACAGATATATTTTCTTCTAATAATTCTTTGTATTTTAAAGTTATTTGAGCACGTTCTCCTAGTGTATTATTCATATTTTTGGTAGTCCTAATATTATTTTTTTGATATTATAATCAGTAACTATTTGTTTTATTTCTGGTATAGTGGATTTGTAATCTTCGTTACTGAAAAATATTGTTTTGAAGGAAGATGCTATAGTAGCGGTTGGATCAGACATAGCTAGTCCAACGGTTTTACTTCCTAGAATCAATACCTAAATATCTCATTTGATATAATTCTTTAAAAAGGACTTCTACTAGGAGTGATCTATCTATCTTAGCTATTCTATTTCTTGTTTCTTTGTATGATGATATATATCCTAAATCGCCTGATATTATATATCCTACTAATTGATTTATGGGATTATATCCTTTTTTCTTCCAAGGCTATGATTGCACTATTTAGTGTGTCTTTTATTAGTTTTTCATTAACTTCTGATACGTCAAATAAAACTGTATCGCCATTCATTATATCACCTCAACTATACATTATCATTTTATCATATATTTATATTTTTAACAAGGTGTTTTATTTATGTTTACAATATTAGTACCAATTATTATTGATATTCATAAACTATTATAGGTGATTATTATGTTTAATAATTTTTTTAACTTTTTCGTCTTTGTGCTGGTTTTAAGCTGTTTCTTTTTTATTATGGTTAGTATGCTGATGATTATTACTTTTTATCAGTTATTAATTACTTTATTTGCTCCTTGTTTTGGTAATGTTTTTATACTATTATTAGAATATATAGCACTTATTTGTCTTAGTTTTTTGGCTTATATTTGGATGTTAAAAAAGAGCTATTTACTCTCGATATCAAAGATGATATCTCTAAGAGACATAGCTCTTTCGAAGTCTAGATTTGCCGCTGCTAATTTCATTTCTTTAGTTAGATTATCTATTAAGTCTAGTTTTTCTTTTTTACTTAGTTTTTCTTCATGAATTACTTTTTCTTCTGCTTCATTTGATATTACTTCTGGTATTTCTTTTAATATTGTCTTTGGTACTATGTTATGCTTAATATTATATTCTTCTTGAATTTTTTCTTCTTCTATTGGTTTCGGTAATGGCTTCATTCATACTATCTGATATGGTATCAGCATACATTATTACTCTACCAGATGCATTTCTAGCTGCTCTACCTATTGTTTGAATAAGACTTCTAGTACTTCTTAAAAAGCCTTGTTTATCAGCATCCATGATGGCTATTAGTGATACTTCTGGAATATCTATTCCTTCTCTTAATAGATTTATTCCTACTACTACATCATATTTACCTAGTCTTAATTCT
>VOFC01004314.1_pt1 | contig 10876 bp, 14 predicted proteins | sample 5384161 | NCBI WGS metagenome assembly VOFC01 (sample SAMN12384722, study PRJNA508395) | human gut metagenome | isolation source: healthy gut B | host: Homo sapiens | reverse complement strand
AAGCACTCTTGTGATGCGTGTGTGTGTATATTGCTTTGTCTTTAAGATGTCTGCAAAGTTGTCAAAGCCTTTGTAATGTGGCAGATTATTATATATTTCTGTCGGATAATTCGGGAGAAATATCACTATAAATTCTAACGGCATATCTTCTTTTTTAATGATAAGAGCTTAAAATACAGCATATCAGAGAAAAGGGGGTTGTCGGCAGGAATCGTTAAGATTATTTTTAAAATATTTATGACAGGTTCAGGCACATGCGTAGTGATAGTAGTTAAAAATTGCTTCTTTTTTTATTTATATCTGAAAAAAAGTTTAACTTTTCAAATGATGTTCTTATTGCAGATGCTGAACTGAATTTGTTATTTTCTTTATCAGACAAATATATTTCTTTTTTTAGAGTCAGGACTGCAAAAACATTTTTGTTTGTATTTTTTTGCATATTTCTGTTTGGAATTAAATTACAGGTGTTGTCTGAAAGAGTGGGAGTGCTATCAAGGCTTGTCGAATGATAACCATTGTCAATCCTTTTTATTGTAACAGGTTTGATATGACTTCCTATTCTTTTTAGTGCTTTTTATACTCGATTCTAATATGTTGTTTGGCTGTTTTAAAAAGTGTTGGGAGGATATCACGATATTGGGGCATATGCTGTTTTAGATATTCCTCTCGTGCGACAGGAAATGATATCCCTTTTTTTCAAGTATATTTCAAGTTCTTTAATATAATCATTGCTTATTTAATATAGAAGAAATCTTTTCAAGTATTTCAAGATTTCCTTCTTCACTGCCAAAACAGATTTCATCGACAAAAACCGAGAGAGTGCCAAGGGAGTGCTACAGAGCCAAGGGCAAAAGTTTCAGCACTTGCACATGCAAAAACAGTTGGAAGTTCAAAGACAAAGTCAGCACCACAATCTATTGCCATTTTTGTGCGGAGATATTTATCTGTCCACGCAACGTCGCTTACGCTGGACAAAATTGCCGCAACATTACGACAACAACATTGTCGGCACCAAGCTGTTTTTTTGTCTGTTCTATCTGGTATTTATGTCCGTTGTGGAACGGATTATATTCAGCAACTATTCCTATTGTTTTCAATGTTAATCGCCCTTTTAAGTGATGTTTTATAAAATTGAAGAGAGAACCCATTACCATTAGGTGATGAGTGACTTTGCAAAAGCAAAGTGGGGATTTACGAGTGTGCTTTTGCGGTATTAAATTATAATCACATTTATAGTGTGCCCTAAAGTTTATCATAATATCAAAGTGTTGTAAAACAAATGCTTTTCGGCTATAATTACTCTTGATGAATAAGAGCAGGCGGTGATGATAAAATGCTCGAAATGAGGATTATATATTGTTATGACAAAAAAGAGTTTAGAGATAGAATAAAAAAATCAAAACTTATACTTGATGGTGCAACGGGTTCAAATCTACAGAAAAGAGGTATGCCGGTTGGTGTCTGCCCTGAGGAGTGGATTATTGAAAACAGCGAAGTTTTAAAGCAGCTTTCCAGATTGAATATATACAGGCGGGCAGTGATGTTTTGTATGCACCTACATTTTCGGGAAATAGGGTAAAACTTGAGGAGTACGGTCTTGATGACAAGCTTGAGATAAACACAAAACTTGTAGAGATTTCTAAAGCTCGCCGTTGATGAAGGGCTGACGGACGAGGGAGAAGAAAGCAGGCAGACAGGTTTACATCGCAGGTGACATTACTATGACCGGAAAACAGGTATATCCTGTCGGACCACTTATGTTTGAGGAACTTGTTGATATATATAAGGAACAGATAAGATGCATTGCTGATGCAGGGATTGATTTTATTGTGGTTGAGACTATGATGAGTCTTCAGGAGTGCAGGGCCGCAGTTATTGCGGCTAAAGAAGTTTGTGAGCTTCCTATTATGGTGACGCTTACATTTAATGAGGATGGCAGAACTCTCTATGGTACAAATCCTGAGACGGCGGCTCTTGTAATGACTACTCTTGGTGTCGATGCGGTCGGTGTAAACTGTTCAACGGGACCTGACAAGATGATTGAGATAGTAAAGACGATGACAGAATATGCAGATGTTCCGATTGTGGCAAAAAGCCAAATGCAGGTCTGCTAAAACTTGAGGATGGTGTCACCATCTATGATATGGGACCTGAGGAATTTGCAAGAGAAATGATGCCGCTTGTTGAGGCTGGTGCAGATGTTGTGGGAGGATGCCATGGAACAACACCTGAGCATATAAGGCTTTTTAAATGAACTTCTTATTGAGAAAGGTTATAAGGACGGCGGCTTTTGAAAAGAGAGAGGGAAAAGTCTTAAGGCGAGCATTGTCTACTGAGAGAAATGTGCCGCTGATTGACCTTGACGGAGATTTTCTTATTATCGGTGAGAGGATAAATCCGACAGGAAAGAAAAAGCACTTCCAGGCACAGCTTCGTGAGGGAAGCCTTGATATGGTCTGCGAGATGGCTGAGTCGCAAGAGGAGTTTGGTGCATCTATCCTTGATGTAAATATGGGTATGAACGGCATTGATGAAAAAGAAATGATGCTTAAATGTTAAATGAACTTACTCTTGTAAGTAATCTGCCGCTGTCTATCGATTCAAGTCATCCGTCAGTTGTCGAGGCAAAGACTTAGAATATATCCGGGACGAGCATTGATAAATTCAATTTCTCTTGAGCCCGAAAAATTTGAAAAAACTTATTCCGGTTGCGAGAAAATATGGTGCAATGTTTATCCTACTTCCGCTTTCAGAAGCAGGGCTTCCAAAGGATATTGATGAAAAGAAAGAGATTATTCATACGATTCTTGAGAGGGCATATGAGTTTGGCCTTACAAAAGATGATGTTGTTGTTGACGGTCTTGTTGCTACGATAGGGGCAAACAGAAATGCCGCTTAAAGAGACAATGGAAACTATTTCGTATTGCAAAAATGATATAGGAGTGGCAACGGCGTGTGGTCTTTCAAATATTTCCTTCGGACTGCCTGAGAGAATGTTTGTAAACAGTAGTTTTATGAGTATCGCCATAAGCCACGGACTTACTATGGCAATCGCAAATCCGTCACAGGATCTTCTTATGCATTCAATGTTTGCCGCTGACCTTCTTATGAATAAACCTGAGTCAGACACAAGATATATAAACAGGGTTACGGGAAGAAAACTTTCGGTGCTGTCAGGAGACATAGATGCGTCACAGGTTACGGCACAGGCGGGAAATACTGCATCTGCCTCTGATATAGACAGTGATGTGCCAAAGGATGACAAACTTTTGAAGCTGTTGTCAAGGGAAGAAGCAAAAAGATAGAAGAACTCGTGAGGGAAGCATTCTTGACAATGGTGCAGACGCACAGTCTATAATAGATAAAAGTCTGATACCGGCGATAACGCATGTTGGAAAAACTCTTTGATAAACAGATATATTATCTTCCGCAGCTCATATCAAGTGCTGAGACAATGGAACTTGGTATCGGTGTGTTAGAACCGGTGCTTGCACAGAATAAAGATAAAGAGCCTTTGGGTACGATAGTAATGGCAACCGTTGAGCATGATATACACGATATTGGAAAAAATCTTGTGGTGCTGATGCTGAAAAATTACGGGTATCATGTGATTGATCTGGGAAAAGATGTCCCGGCAGAGACTATCATAGAAGCCGCAAAGGAGCATAATGCGGATATAATCGGTCTTTCGGCACTTATGACAACCACTATGATGGAGATGAAAAAGGTTGTAAATCTTGTAAAGGAAAATAATATGGATTACGCTTGTCAATTGGCGGAGCAGTTATAACACAGGGATTTGCTGATGAAATAGGAGCAGATGGTTATTCGGAAGATGCCCAGAATGCAGTTGAGGTTATTGGAAAACTTCTTGCCGAGAGAGACAAAATAAATAATGAAATGTTTGCGTATGTAATGAGATTTTTAATTTGGAGTGTCGAAAACGATAGCGAAAATAAGTGATAAAAATGTTTGCATATGTAATGAGATTTTTATTTTGGGTGTCGAAAACAATAGCGAAAAATAAGTGATAAATAAATTGTTGGCATGGTGATAAAAATAATTACATAGACTTACAAAAAGAAAGGTGTAAAATATGGGAAACAGTGTAGATGTTGTTATACCGATATATAAAGCGGGCAATGATTTTGTAAAAATGCTTGAAAAACTTTATAAGCAGAGCAAAAAGACCGGAACACATATATCTTTTACAGACGATAGAGAGTAAAGACGAAAAGCTGTTTGATAAAGAAAAAATGCAGTCACAGACTTGCAAATATAATATCTGTTCATCCGATAAAAAGTCTGATTTTGACCACGGTGCAACAAGGGCATATGGGGCACTTATGGCGAAAAAGTGAATATGTTCTTTTTATGACGCAGGATGCGGTATGTTATGATGATTATGTTATCGAAAATCTTTTAAATGCATTTGATGACAGAAAAGTAGGATAGTTTTACGCAAGGCAGCTTTGCAAGAGAAGATGCGGATGAGATAGAGCGATGACAAGAGAAAATAACTATCCGGAGGAAAGTATCGTAAAACTAAAAGGATGAAAAAAAGCTTGGAATAAAAGCTTATTTTTGCTCGGATGTATGTGCAATGTACAGACTTGATGTATATAAAAAAACTTGGCGGATTTGTCAAGAAAACGATATTTAATGAAGATATGATAATGGCATATAAAGAGATGCAGGCAGGATTCAGCGTTGCATATGTGGCGGATGCAAAGGTTATCCATTCACATTCATATACTTGTAAACAGCAGTTTGTAAGGAGCTTTGACCTCGGTGTGTCACAGAGACAGTATCATGAGATATTTGATAATATTTCTTCTGAAAAAGAAGGGCAGGCTATGCCAAAAAAGTTATAATCCGTCTTTTGAAAAATGGAAAATTTATAAAGACATTTTTTATTTTATGATGCAGTGTGGCTTTAGGCTGTTTGGATATAAGCTTGGAAAAAAATTATGAAAAACTTCCAAAGAAAATGGTACTTGCCTGCACAATGAATAAAGAATACTGGAAATAAAATAAAAGCTGAGTTTTGGCAGTTGATGGTTCATTAATCTAAGAAATGAAAGACTGAACTGTTAAAATAAAAAAGGGAAAAACGCTGGTTTTCTGCTATGTTACGAACATTTTTCACAGACATTAAAAAAGAACATATGGCACAGTTTGTATATAAGCTATGCTATATGTTCTTTTTTTTGTGTTCTGTTTTAGTCTTTTTCAACAGTTGGATTAAAATTTTTTATTTTCACCTGTTGAAATATTGTAGTAGTATGCTGTTTTTCCTCATAGTCTTCATAGAAAACATAATCGGAGATTATATGTATAAAATTGAAATTGCCTGCAGCAATCTGCTCATTTGTGCCGGTACTCATATCATACATATATATACCATTGTTTTGACCGTTATCAACTTGATAGAAAATAATGTTGCCATCATTTGTGATATTATATGTGGCAAGTTTATATTGGACTATAGTTTCGGCAGAACCACCATCAAGTCCGATACGGCACAAATTATAGTTTTGATTCATGTTAAGAAAATATATGTAGTCGCCTGATTTTATAACAGATGTACAGTTGCCATTGTATATGACTTTGTCATTGGCACCTGAAATATCCATTGAATGAATATTATGTTCTTTTTTGCCCAGCCGGAATAATAAATAGTGTTACCGGAAACAGAATAAGGTGATATGGCTTCTCTTTTTAAGAAGTTTATTTTTGAACCGTCTATTTTCGCTGAATAAAGTTCAAGACCTTTTTTATGGTCATAATGCTGGTAATATACATGATTTCCATAAAGGCAGGCTACTTGAGTAGGGTCTTCATAAAGCCTTGATAAATCAGTACCGTTTTTTGTTATTCTGAAAAGTCCGGTAGTACTTAAAGACAACAGTGCATTATCAGATTTTTGAATTTATCATTTCTTCTGGTGTAAAAAATGTAATTTCCGGCAAAGATTTATATAACTGACCTTGTCATTATAGACTTTTTTATTTTGCTGAGGTTTGCATTCATTTTGTATAGTTTATTATGGTCGTTTGGATTGGCAAAATAAATCACATTGTCTGCCTGTGTGAAAAGACCACCATTTAAAAGATTGCCACTTGTATTGCCGGTAGTGGATGAATCACTGTATAATTTGACTTTCCCTTTTTTTTATTATAAGAATAGATATGACAGCGACAGCGACAAGTATTAATATACTTGCTAAAATTCTTTTTATTAAGCTTCCTTTTTTCAATATGCCAGCCCTCCCTGCGTTAGATAGATTAGGTTGTAACGAAACTTATTGACTGCAAAGACATAGCAAATAGTTTCGTAAAAACTTATTATATAACTGCTGTTCATTTTGGTATGTACAACAACAGCTACATATTTATTATAACCTATCTATAAAAAGTGTGACAATAGCAATGCCGATTGTTTTTATATAAGATGTGCAAGGCTGAACTGTTACTATAAGATTTGGAATGTAAAACAGATGGAAAAACTTTGTATTTATTCGAGCGAATTTATGATATAATGAACACAAAAAGTGTTCATATTAAGAGTTTCTAACGAAACTCCATTATGTGCAAAAAAGCTTGCACAAATTTATGATATAATGAGTACAAAAGTGATAATAATCAGGAGGACGAAGTATGTTAAGTTTACCGGCTATTTTTAGCGACCATATGGTATTTCAGAGAGAAAAAATATATTACTTTGGGGAGAAAGTGATGAAAAAAATGTTACAGCAGTAATAGATGAAAAAAAAGTAAGTTCAGATGTAAATAACGGCAGATGGGGAGATTGAGCTATATATATGATGGCTGCAGGCGGACCTTATGAACTTGAGGTGTCGGATGGAGTACAGACTAAAAAATATACAGATATAATGATAGGTGAGGTATGGCTTGCCGGAGGTCAGTCCAATATGGAGCTTGAAACTTCAGAACAGCATGAACGGACAGGAAGTTTGTGCAAATGTAAAAGATGACGGTGTAAGGTATTATTATACGCCGAAAGTGTCATGGGTCGGAGATGAACTTTTTGAAGCAGAAAAAAAAGAGTGAGTGGCAGCAGCATTGCACACCTGATAATTGCAAAAACTGGTCTGCCGTTGCATACTATTTTGCAAAAAGAGCTTTCAAAAAACTTGGAGTGACGGTAGGTATTATCGGTCGCAACTGGGGCGGAACTTCGGCTTCATGCTGGACGAGCAGGGAGTTTATGGAGCAGGAGACACCTTTAAAACCTTATCTTGATAAATATGATAATGCGGTTAAGGGGCAAAATCCAGAGGAGTACATAAAAAAGCAAGAGAAGAATATATTAAATATCAGGCAGAGTTTGATAAGAATGTCGGTCATTATTATGAGACTGCCAAAAATCCTACATGGGATGAGGCGATAAGCCTTTTGGAGAAAATCAGTATCCGGGACCTATGGGACCAAGAAATGAGACAAGACCTAACGGACTTTACGATTCGCTTCTTAAGAGGGTAATGCCTTATACGCTCAGAGGATTTTTATATTATCAGGGCGAGGAAGATGACCATATGCCTTATACATATTATACGATGCTTTCAACACTTATAAGACAGTGGCGTCATGACTGGAGAGATGAGCAACTCCCATTTATGATTGTTCAGCTTCCTATGTTTAAGAATGATGGAGAGCCTGATTACCATAACTGGCCGTTTATACGAGAAGCCCAGATGCGTGTGTTTAAGACTGTTAAAAACACAGGAATTGCAGTCATACTTGACAAGGGCGAGTATGGAAACATTCATCCGGTACAGAAAGATGTTGTTGGAGAGAGACTCTGCGAGCAGGCACTTTATCATGTATATAAAAATGATAATGAAAAGAGTGCATTTGGACCGATATACAAGTCGTATGAAAAAGACGAAGAAAAATGATACTTCATTTTGATTATGCAGATAATGGCATGGAATGTAAGGGAGAGAAACTTATAGGATTTGAGATTGCAGGTGATGATAAGAAATATTATAAAGCAGATGCCAAGATTGCAGGAAATGATATTGTAGTATCGGCATGAACAGTTAGAGGCAATTCTTAAGAATGTTGAAGTCGTTGACGAGGACGAGGTTGACACAGATACAGTTGGTATCGGATGTACAGTCAAGGTATTTGATTATGAATTCGATGAGGAGATCGTATATGATATTGTTGGCTCAACCCAGGCAGATATCATGAAGAACAAGATTTCCGACGAGTCACCTGTAGGAATGGCATTAAAAGGTGCCAAGGTTGGTAGTGAAGTAACAGTTGAAGCTCCTGACGGAGAGTTCAAGTACAGAGTATTGGAGATTAAGAGACAGGAGATGTAGTACATATCTATTTGCAATGAATATGTGTGATATTGATGTGTCATCAGATATATAAAGATATTTTTGAAATTTGATTATTAGATTTTAAGGTGAAGAAATGGCAGGACAGAATAACAACAATCAGGAAAAGGCACAGGATTTAAATCAGCTCAGAAAGGTTCGTAGAGAGAAGCTCGCTAACCTCCAGGCTGAGGGAAAGAATCCATTTGCTATTACAAAGTATGATGTAGATACACATGCAAATGACTGTAAGGAAAAGTATGACGAGTACGAAGGAAAGGATGTAAGCATTGCAGGCCGTCTCATGGCGAAGCGTGTAATGGGTAAGGCTTCCTTCTGTAACGTACAGGATATATCAGGAAACATCCAGTGCTATGTTGCAAGGGATGAGATCGGTGAGGAGCCATATGCAGGCTTCAAGAAAATGGATATCGGTGATATAGTTGGAATAAAGGGCTTTGTGTTCACCACAAAGATGGGAGAGATCTCTATTCATGTTAAGGAGATCACACTTCTCTCAAAGAGTCTCCAGATCCTTCCGGAGAAGTTCCATGGTCTTACAGACACAGATATGAGATACAGACAGAGATATGTTGATCTTATTATGAACGAGGAGTCCAAGAAGACATTCATTACTCGTTCAAGGATCATAAGCGAGATCAGAAGATGGTTAGACGGACAGGGCTTCCTTGAGGTTGAGACACCTATGCTTGTGTCAAATGCCGGCGGTGCTGCTGCAAGACCATTTGAGACCCACTACAATGCTCTTGATGAGGACGTTAAGCTTCGTATTTCTCTTGAGTTATACCTCAAGAGGCTTATCGTAGGCGGACTTGAGAAGGTATACGAGATCGGTCGTGTATTCAGAAACGAGGGTGTAGATACAAGACACAATCCTGAGTTCACACTTATGGAGCTCTATCAGGCATATACTGACTACTACGGAATGATGGATCTTACAGAGAATCTCTTTCGTCATCTTGCAGAGACAGTATGCGGAAGCAGCAAGATTACATACAACGGTATCGAGCTTGACTTCGGCAAGCCATTTGAGAGAATTACAATGAATGACTGTATTAAGAAGTATACAGGCATTGATTTTGATACAGTTAAGAGCGATGAGGAAGCTAAGAAGCTGGCAGACGAGCACCATGTAGAGTATGAGGATCGTCATACAAAGGGCGATATCATCAACCTCTTCTTCGAGGAATTCTGTGAGGAGAAGCTGGTACAGCCTACGTTTGTTATGGATCATCCGCTTGCTATCTCACCACTTACCAAGAAGAAGCCTGAGGATCCTGAGAAGGTTGAACGTTTCGAGCTTTTCATCAATACATGGGAGATGTGTAACGCATACTCCGAGCTTAATGATCCTATTGATCAGAGAGAGCGTTTTGCAGCCCAGGACGCAGCATTTGCAGCAGGCGATGAGGAAGCAAACCATACAGATGAGGATTTCTTAAATGCTCTTGAGGTTGGTATGCCACCTACAGGCGGTATCGGATACGGTATCGACAGACTGGTAATGCTCCTTACAGACAGTTCAGCAATCCGTGATGTACTGCTGTTCCCGACAATGAAGACCCTGAATGATGTAAATAAGAAAAATGATGTAAAATCTAAGGCTACTGAAGAAGTGAAAGCAGAGCCTGAAAAGATTGATTTTTCTAAGGTAAAGATTGAGCCTTTGTTTGAGGAAATGGTAGACTTTGATACATTCAGCAAGTCAGATTTCCGTGCAGTAAAGGTTAAAGAGTGTGTTGCAGTACCGAAGTCAAAGAAACTGTTACAGTTCACTCTTGATGACGGAACAGGCACAGACAGAACCATTTTAAGCGGTATTCATAGCTTTTATGAGCCGGAAGAACTGGTTGGAAAGACTCTTATCGCTATCACAAACCTTCCACCGAGAGCTATGATGGGCATTGACTCTTGCGGTATGCTCCTCAGTGCTATTCACGAAGAAGAAGGCGAAGAAAAGCTTCATCTTCTGATGGTAGATGACCACATTCCGGCAGGTGCTAAGCTCTATTAAGATGATGTAAAGATGTACCGTTTTAAAAAATAAACGGGACGTACTTCATTTGATAAAAAACTGAAAAAACAGCGATTTACATCAAACTTACATCAATTGATGCAGAAATCGGTGCAAGCAAGAAAAAATCGCATAATTAGCAGAATGAATGGGCAGTCCTGAAATAGGGATTGCCCATTTTTAGAAGAGAGAGAAATGTAAATCACCGATTAGGTTTTCATTGCAGTGGTTATGGAGAAAAGTTATAATGGGGATAAAAGAAAAACGACAAATTTGAATTTGAAAGGAGACATAACTATGAAAGAATATCAACATCTAATAGGTAAAATTATTATAGCGACTGCAATTATAGTTGCCGCAATCATTATAGCGGGTGCTATCGATAGAGCAGGAGCAAATATCCAAAGTGGTCTGGGGTATTTAAGAGATGCACTACTACGATAAATTCAAGTCTGTAGGGATGAAAATTTGAATTCGTAGGAGGTATC
>VOFC01003847.1_pt1 | contig 10884 bp, 26 predicted proteins | sample 5384161 | NCBI WGS metagenome assembly VOFC01 (sample SAMN12384722, study PRJNA508395) | human gut metagenome | isolation source: healthy gut B | host: Homo sapiens | reverse complement strand
ATCTATTGATACATAATCTTTACCTGCACAATAATCAGAACCTTTTGTGCTGTTTTTGACACATATCCATTTTTAGTTGCTTCAAAGCAAATTGAACAGTATCTTTTCCATTTTCTTTTCCTGTAAATATTCTAGGCTTTACAATACCTGTAAAATGTATTCCATTATCATCTTGCCATTTTTCAAATTGCCACTTGCTGCACTTGGGAAATTGTCACCATTCCATGTAAATTCACCATTATCCATTTCTGGAACGCCCCAATATTTCCAGTCAAAGTCAAAGCAAAAATTATCTATAGGAATATTTTTAGATCTATAAGTACCAATAACTTCTTTTAACTTGAGATTCAACTGTACCTGTTCCTGGCCATCCCCATTGAGTATTAGTATATCCCATTGCCCATTTAGGCTACATTGGTGCACTTCCTGAAACCTCTGATAAACCTTTCATAATTTCTGTAGGTTTACCTACAATAACAAAATATTCTGCATTTTTTAGAGATTCCAGAATAACTTAAAGTTGTATCACCAGTTGTTATTTTACCACCATCTGAATCTCCATAACCACCAGTACTCCATGTAAATGGGCCACCTGCCCATCCTTGGCTTGCGCATGTTACATCATAGCTATTATTATTTCTAAGTGAACCATCATTAGCACTTAAATGAAACACTTTTTGCTTCCTTTATGCTATCTTGTTTAAGAAGCAATTTTTCTGATGAATTATAAACTGATACAGATAAATCAGCTTTACTTATTTTAACTGTCATATTATCAGTTTTAATTACTGCTGGATCTGATTTCAAATCACTTGAAATAATATTTCCAGTATCCCACACTTTTTTATCTGGGTCAATAACTTCTGTTTCAGGATCTTCTTCTCCGTTAGGTTTTATAATTAACCTTAAGGATATCTGATGAACATACTTGCATTTCAATTACATCTGAGTCATTTTTAATAGTTAAAGTATCACCAGTTAATGAAAAATCACCTTCAGTTGTTGTAGCTGCATATGTATCTTGTGCACTAAAAGGCATAAAAGTAACATTGCTAAAAACTACAGCTGCTGCAATTAACAAAGAAAATATCTTTTACCTTTCATCCTACATCCCCTTTAAAATTTTATTACTTTATTTTCATTTTACACCGTTTTTTTGTTTATGACAACGTTTAATTAACCTATTATTCTAATAGCATAAAAAAATACGGCCTTTAAGGTCGCATTTTTTTTATAAATATTAATTATTCTATTCTTATAATTTTTCTCTAACAATTTTTGCAGCTTTAACTAAATTTCTAAGACTTGCATCAGTTTCTTTTATTCCTCTTGTTTTTAATCCACAATCTGGGTTAACCCATAATTTATTTTTATCAATTTTCTTAAGCATTTTTTCAGTGCTGAAACAATTTCTTCTACTGATGGAACTCTTGGTGAATGAATATCATATACTCCTGGTCCAACTTCAGTTTCAAAATTATTTTTATTTAAATCATCAAGGATAGTAAGCTTTGATCTTGATGCCTCAAAAGATATTACATCAGCATCCATATTATCTATAGCCTTTTATTATATCTGAAAATTCACTATAACACATATGAGTATGAATTTGAGTTTCAGGTTTTATTTTTTGAATTACATAATCCAAATGCTGGTATTGCCCAATCTAAATATTCACTATACCATTCATCTTTACGTATTGGTAATTTTTTCTCTTAATGCTGCTTCATCTATTTGGATAATTTTAATTCCTGCCTTTTCTAAGTCACATACTTCATCTCTTATAGCAATTCCTATTTCATATGCCATTTCCTTTAATGAAATATCTTCTCTTGGGAATGACCAGTTAAGAATTGTAACAGGGCCTGTAAGCATTCCCTTAACTGGCTTATTTGTAAGACTTTGAGCATATTTTATATAATCAACTGTCATAGGTTTTGTACGTTTTATATCACCAAATATAATTGGAGGTTTTACACATCTTGTACCATAAGATTGAACCCATGCCTTTTCAGTAAATACATAGCCTGCTAAGTTTTCTCCAAAAATTCTACCATATCATTTCTTTCAAATTCACCATGCACTAAAACATCAATACCCATATCTTCTTGATCTTTTATGCACTTTTCTATAAATCCATATACAACTTTATCGTTGTGCCTTATCAATTTCTCCCTTTCTAAATGCACTACGGTTGCTCTTTACTTCTCTTGTTTGAGGGAATGATCCAATTGTAGTTGTAGGTAAAATTGGTAATTTAAATTCTTCCTTTTGAATTTTTTTTCTTTTCAGATCTCTTAGTATCTCTATTAAAATCCTCTTCTGTTAAATTTTTAACTGCATTTTGGACTTCCTTATCTTGTCCTACTCTTTCTTTTGTAAATATATCTTGATTATCCTTAAATGCTTTTTCATTCTCTAAATCAGATGCTTCAGCTAATACTTTAAGTTCATTAAGTTCTTGTAATTTTTCTACTGCAAATGAAAAATATTTTTTAACTTCCTTGTCTAACTTTTGCTCATTGTCTAATGTATAAGGTACATGAAGTAATGAACATGATGTTTGAATTACTACATTTTTGCATACTTATTTATTTCATTTAATAAATCCAGTGTCTTTTTATAATTACATTTCCATATATTTTTCCATTTAAAACCCTGCAAATAATATTTTATCCTCTGGGAATTTATTTTTTGATAATAATTCAAAATTCTTTTTACCTTCTAAGAAGTCTAATCCTATTCCATCAAAACTTAAACTTACAACTTCATTGTAACAATCTCTTACATCACCAAAATATGTTTGAAGTAAAACCTTTAAGTTTCCTTTCTCATTTAATATATTTTCATATAATTGTTTAAATATATTTATATCTTCTTTTTGTTAAGTCTGTAACTAAAAATAGGTTCATCTATTTGTACCCATGATACACCCTCATCATTGAATTTCTTTAATATTTGTTTATAAGCTTCAGCTGCAGAAGAAACAAAATCCTTAATAGTCTTACTTCCACGATATTTAGCTAACTTAAGAAATGTAAATGGTCCTACCACAACTGGCTTTGTTTTTCTATTCCTGTTTCTTTTGCTTCTTTATATAATTCAAAAGGTTTATTACTAGCAAGCTTTAACTCTGTATCATCTGAAATTTCAGGAACTATATAGTGATAATTTGTATTAAACCATTTTTCATTGCAAGGGCACATACATCACCTTTTCTCCTTGATATCCTCTTGCTACTGCAAAATATGTATCTAAATCATCAAGATTTAATTTTTTGTATTCCTCTGGTACTGCATTAATAAGAAATGCTGTATCAAGTACTCCATCATAAAAAGAAAAATCATTAGATGGTACATAATCTATACCTTGTTTCTTTATAAAAGGAAAAAATGTTCATTTCTAAGATCTTTCGCTACCTTTAATAATTCTTCTTTAGTTATTTCATGTCTAAAATATTTTTCTGATGCAAACTTTAACTCTCTTAATTTTCCTACTCTAGGAAAACCTATTATTGAATTCTTCATTTATCATACCTACCTTTTCTAATTTGCTTCTGTTAATTCTTTAAACTTATTATAAAATCATTTGGCAGTTATGAAAAATACAAAAAAATATGTGTTTAATATAGTTAAAAACTATACCTAAAAAGTAAAAAGTACCTAGATTTTCTGCTCATCTATGTATTTTCTTAAAGCTTCAATATAATTTTACCATACTTGCTTATAATCATATCCTTTTAGTGATAATTCCTATTTCCATATATTCCTGCACATCTAATGGCTTTGATATAATATTGTCTCCATTTAGCTCTTTGCTTATAACTCCAGAACTAATTGTATAACCATTTAATCCTATTACAAGATTAAATAAAGTAGCTCTATCACGAACCTTTATGTTTCTCTTTCTATCAAAGGTACTCAAAATTTCTTCTGAAAAAAGAATGAATTATATTCTCCTTGTTCAAAAGATAAATAAGGATAACTTTCAAGATCTTTTAATGTAATAACCTCTTTTGTGAAAGTGGATGCTTTGAGCTTATAAAACATGAGGTTTTGCTACAAATAACAATTCAAATTTAAGATCGTTTTGCTTTATTATTTTCATAAGTATGCTTTTTATTATGATTTGAAAGATATAAAATTCCTATTTCACTTTTTAATTGACTTACATCTTGAATAATCTCATATGTTTGAGTTTCTCTTAATGTAAAATCATATTGAGCTTTTTCATATTTTTTATTACATCTACAAAAGCATTTACTGCAAAAGAATAATGTTGTGTTGATACAGAAAATTGTGGTTTTTTTTTTTTTTCACCTAAATATCTTTCCTCTAATAAATTACTTTGCTCTAATACCTGTGTTGCAGAACCTAAAAACTCATTTCCATCTCTAGACACTATTATACCTTTGTTAGTTCTTTGAAATATTGTTATTTGCATTTCATTTTCAAGTTCCTTTTATTGCATTAGTAAGACTAGGCTGAGATATAAACAGTGCCTTTGCAGCCTCACTTATAGTTCCTTTTTCTGCTACCATAACAACATATCTAAGTTGTTGTAAAGTCATAATAAATAAGCCTCCTTAAAAAAATATAACAAAAAAACACTAGGTACCCATCCTAGTGTTTTTATCTCATAAATTCAACCCTTTTATTAAAACAAGCGTAATGCTTGTTAAAAAGCTTATTAATTCTTACTACATTTTTATTATAGCACCTTTTTTAAAAAAATACTATTAACAATTAGTAAACAATATGTTACTTATTTTAAATATTTCTATTGATGAGTTCCTGTTCTCTTTGTTTTTTTGAAAATACACATCCGCAATAATCTTGTCTATATAAATTATATTCCTTTGATAATTCTATAGAGCGTTTATATCCTTCTTTCTTTTTAAAATCAGAAAACAAGTATTTAACACTTGAGCCTTCAGACAATTTTTTTCCTATTTCATTTAATTTTTGAGCATTTTTAAATGGACTTATAGTAAGGGTTGTAGTGAAGTAATCAAATCCATTATCCTGTGCAATTTTTAAGAGTTTCCTTTAATCTCATTTCATAACACTTAAAGCACCTTTCTCCACCTTCTTTTAAATTTTCTAATCCCTTTGCCATTTCAAAAACTTATCACTATTATAAACACCTTCAATTATATTAACTTCATTTTTAAATTTCATACTTCTTATAAGATATTTTTCTTCCTCAAGTCTTTTTTTATATTCCTCTAAAGGATATATATTAGGATTATAATAAAAAAACTGTTATTTTAAAAAAAACTTTGATAAATATTCTAAAACATAACTGCTGCATGGTGCACAGCAACTATGAAGAAGTAATTTAGGCACCTTATTTTTTAATTGCAATTCATCTATAAGTTTGTCAAGTTCCTTTTGATAATTTATTTTATTCATATTTTACTCCTAAAACTAAAATACTTTAATTAGCAGCTTCTAGCTTATTCTTTTTTTATCTACAAACATCATAATAAAAGATATAATAAGCATTATAGAACAAAGCATAATTGCCCTTTCTTTTAAGTACATCAACAAAGAAATCACCTATAACTGCTCCAATTATAAATGAAAATATAATTCCATAATATAAAAGTCCTTTTTCCATAGCTTTTTTATCTTTTGAGTTAAATAAATAGTTACAAATATGTTCAGTACCACTTCTTAAATTTCCAATACACATTGTTGTAGCTATACCATTTCCATGAATCTTTCTAAAACTTTGCACCTGGATACCACAAGCAAAGGAAGTTATACTATTTGCTAAAAAGATTTAAATTTTGTGGCATAAAACTAACTATTAAAAAGCACTATAGCTTCACATAATACTGAAATTTGTCGCCAATGTAATGTATTTTCCTCCTTAACATGAGTTCTTACAATATAAGCCAATGCTATGCCTATAGCAAATGATATCACTGGGAAAAAATATGCTGCTGCCATTTTTAAACTGCCCTTAGATAAATTAATACCAAGTAAAAGCATATTTCCTGTTTGGGCGTTTGCAAATACTTCACCTCTGCACATATATGAATATGCATCCATGAAGCCACCTGAAATAGCCAAAACAATTCCTAATTCGATTGATTCTGACATTTGTTTTGCATTATTCACAAAATCCCCCCTACAAATTTATTTTTTTTCAATTAATATAATAATAGTGTTTATACATAATATCAACTAAAATAAAAAAGATACCTAAAAATTAAGCATCTCCTTAACTATTTATCATTTATTTATCACTATTATTTAAAACATTTGACAAACTACCTTCTATTTCATTCTTTTGTATTTCAACACTATTTGCAATTTTTTCTGTAGACAATGCAATTTCCTTAGAAATTGAATTGAAAGAATGTAAAGTTTCATTTATATTTTTAGATGATTCCTGTAAACTTTCAAAGGAAGATTTTACATTATCTAGTAACTTTGACATTTCTCCTTCTTGACTTTCAATTGAAACAAATAAACTATATGTCCTTTTTGTTATGAGAACTGCAGCCATAACTGCTATAATGTATACTATTAATATAAAAAATCCATATAGTTAAGTTATTCATTAATAAATAGCTACTTGGAAAAATTATCATAGCAAAAAATATTTACAACTATTGTAGTAATTGAATTAAACTTTACAACAGATACATCATGATAAGCTATTGATAATATAAGTGCAAGAAAATATGCCTGTGATAGCTGCAAATTTTCCATCATTCCCCACCACAATAACTATTGCACCAAATATATGTGCTGGATCACTTTCATATGATGGAACTACAACTGCTTCAGATGGAAAATTTGTTATTGATTTAAGTAAATATAATAGTAAATTTACAAGAGAAAAAATATTAAATGATAAATATACTTCTGTAGATGGTGACAGTGTTGAATTGTATTCTAAAAAGTTAATTTTGCTACTATATATTATAAAACTAGATTTGATAATCCTTATATTCATTATAAAGTTGAAAATAAACAATGGACAAATGCACCTGGAGTCAAAATGGAAGCTTCGTTAGAAAAACCTGGTTATGGATATAAAATAACTATTGACTTAGATGATGATGATAAACTAACAGCATGTTTTAATAACGGAAATGGAAATTGGGATAGTAACAATGGCAAGAATTACACCTTTTACTGTTGGGAAATATACCTATTCCTCTAAAAAATGATTCAATATGCTTTCTTGGATTTTTATACATTTCTATTTGAGGTACACAAAGAAAAACGTATTCTATTTGAATTTCTCCACCATAAAAGGTCTATTACAATAAGATCAAATAAATTTAAACCTTCACCAAGAATTAAAAAATTGATGTTTTCTTTGGAGCCCTTCTTTTTTTAATTCTTGATTTTTTAACACTCTTTTTTGTACTTCATCTGGATAAGAACGAAATCCATTTATATTCTTTTTATCTGTGCCTGTACCTAAATAACGCATAAACCAAAATAGTAAATAAAATAAAACTGCCACTATAATTTTCACAATAATTCCCCATTATTTTTACTATAAAATTATACCATGGGAAATTTTTCATAACCATAAAGCTGCAAGTAGTTGATAATCTTTATCAATTACTTGCATTGAATTCGCATTGCTAAATCTGTAAATTTACTCATATTATTTCTACCATAAATTTTTTACTAACCTATTCTTTTTATTAAATAAACTCCAAATAGTTCATTTTTACTCTATCTTTGTTGTATCCATATCCTTGTTTATCTACAAAATCTTATGTGTTTCATTATAAACACCAAGTCCTTTATTCAATGCAGTTTCTTTTAAAAAAAGTATAAGCTATCCTTATTATCTTTTTAGTTACTCTTTGTTAGCTAATATAACACACCATTATTAATAATGCAAGATAATAAAAATATCTCTTTTTATTCTGATAATGTCTGTATAAAGCGCCTTTTTGTTATTCCAAGCACCTCAACTATTTGTATAATATATGCTAAAAAAAAATAGCCACAGGTATATCCTGCCGCTATTTCTTACCACTTTTATTATCTTACATTTTTCTTTGCAGTAACACATAACCAACTCTTATGATTTTCCTGAACTTTTATATCTGTAAATCCTGCATTTTTTAAATAATTTACCAGTTGTTCTGAAGTGTAAATTGCCATTCCATCAATCATTTTTGTCCATTTCTCGTCTGTTTGATTTTTTCCATTAATTTCGTTACAAATAAAAAATGTTCCTTCTGCTTTTAACACCTTATACACTTGTTCAAAAAGCTTTATCAAGTGCTGGCCAAAAATATACAGTTTCAAAGGCAGTTACCACATCAAACTGCTCTGCCTCAAATGGAAGTTCCATAACACTTCCACATATCACATCACATTTTCCTCTCTTTATGGCATCAGTATTAACTTTTCTTGATTTTTCCACTAACTTCTGAATAATCAATTCCATTTACAGTTCCCTTGGAGCACTTTTTTAAGCATATAAAGCAATATTTGCCCCTCCACCACAACCAATATCAAGAATATGGTCTGTTTCTTTCAATTTAAGAAATTTTAGTCCCCACTCTGCCATTTTTGCATGACCATTGTTCATCATGTTGACCATAATTTTACCACCAATCCCTTTGTGGCTTACATGTATTTTGAAAAAAATTTGACATATTTATCTCCTCCTTAAATATTCTTATCTACGAATTAAATCATACAAATAGCAGCCCTCAGCCAATTTTCGAGTTGCCACATGTTTCATACCCAAATGACAGTATTTATCCAATTTATTCTGTGCATCTGTATCTAAAACACAAGGAACGCCATATGCATCTGCTTTTTATAGGCAAATTCCATAAGCCTTCTCATATAACCTTGTCCTTGATATTCCTGCAAAACTACGAGCATTTCCACCTTCAAAAAGTCCTTCTTTCTTTAGCTTATCATCAAAGGGAAATTCCACCAACCTTAACATCTTTAAAAAAATTGCATAGTAGCTTTAAAACCACCCAATGCCTTAATCATATTTTTTAACATTACAATAGCAGGTCCGATCTCTTTAATTTCTCCCATTTAGAACAGGCAAGCATAATATATCCCTCTCCCCCGTTGACTTGTGGTATAAACTGTTCCACTTTTCACACCACATACAAAAGATTGCTCTCATATATTTGAACATCATTTCTCTGTCATCTATCATGCTACGTAGTCCTTTTTCTCTTTCACCATATTTATGGTCATAGAAAGAATTTCCAATAGCTCTACATATCTTATCTATCTCTTCTTCTGATAAATCCTTTACCTGTATCATCATATCAGTCCTTTCTTACAATATCATAATAAAGTTCAGACAATCATCTTCTAAAATATAATCACAACATTGCATCACCTACAAACCAAGCCTATGACAACCTTAATGCCTCTTCATTTACATTTAATCTGTGGTGTATAATCCGGTTAGTTCAAACTAACTGAATTATACAACCTAATTTCTAATTTGTAAAGAATCCTTTTTTCATCCTTTGCATGAAAAAGTACAAATCCTCAATGAACTAATTTATATTAAATGATGGTCTTATGTCAATATTTTGGACACAAAAAGTCAAACTTTTTTTATGCTATTCTTCTAAATAATTCACATTGTTCTGAGTCATATAATTAATAGAAGAGTGCAGTCTTCTCCTGTTATACCAACCTTCAATATACTTAAAAATAGCAACATTAGCTTCTTCAAAGGTTCGATTTTAAGCAAACTGTTTAATAATATAAACATAGATAAAAACAAAACATATTTAAATACTTGCATCCCCTAGTAATTATTTAAATACTGTTTCTCATATTTAATTTATCCCATAATATTATGATGCAGACTTTCTTTTTTGGTTCTGCATCTTTTTGTAATTCAAAAAGAAAAAAATTTGATGGAATTTTAGATCTTATTTTTCTATTTTGCCAACTAATAAGTTTTTGCTGTTATTTTTTAACTTTGCCGACTTAAGTTCTAAGCCCTTTTATGCATTTTTCAGTTTTTCATTCCTCAAAACCCTTGATAACAGCCACTTTTCATGTTTTTTTGACCCCCTTTCAAACGTCATTTTTGACCCCCCCCTTTGAACAAAATTTTGGCCCCTTAATAAGTAACTATTACAGGAGATTTTTCCTTAATTTTCGAGTTATTGATCTGAAAATTACACTTATTTTTTCTATCATTATCATTTGATTTTTTAATTTCTCAGTACAGCTTTAATATATTTTTTTATCTCATTTTACCAAATTTATTATTTTTAATTCATTAATTTATATATCTTTTAACTAATTAATTTGTGTATCTTTTTAATTAATTTATTTACTCATATTATGGAAAAATTTAAAAAGAGAAATACAAAGTGTTATTGAAATGTTAAATTTCCTTCTTTTAATTTAAATATAAAAAAACGGTAAATAATATAGGTAAAAAAAGACAAATAGGCAAATTAACAACTATTTATAAAAATATGGCATAATTAAGTCATAATTATGCCACATTTTTTAAAAAATTTTTTTCTTTGCAATTTACACCTTTTTTCAATATACTTTTTTAACTGCCAAAATACTTATTTATTGTTAATATTTATTATTTTAATTCAGCTATTTCTAAATCCTTCTTTTTAATTTCCATTTCTAATCTACTTTGTATTGCTCTTCCATAGCTTTTATAGTATCAGATGTTTCCTTTCTTATTTCAGCAACTTCTTCTTTCTTTTTTGCTTGCAGTTCACTTCTATAAAACTCTATTTGTTCTTTATTGGCCTTTGCCATATTATCAAGAAGTTCAATTGAATTCTTCATTGATAACTTTTCACTTTCAAGAGCATTCATTTTTGAAGTAAGCTCTCTTATTTGTGTCTGCTGGTTCTTATAGCTTTCCTTA
>VOFC01002293.1_pt1 | contig 10889 bp, 16 predicted proteins | sample 5384161 | NCBI WGS metagenome assembly VOFC01 (sample SAMN12384722, study PRJNA508395) | human gut metagenome | isolation source: healthy gut B | host: Homo sapiens | reverse complement strand
ATCCCCAATTTTTTTATAGCTGCAGGGAAAGGCATAAAAGAGGGCTATAGAACAGAGCGATATATTCGTCAGGTTGATGTGGCACCAACTATGGCAGCTCTGATGAATGTGAGAATGCCTGCGCAGTGTGAAGGCGCTCCGGTATATCAGATTCTTGAAGAAGAATTTTAATTTTTAGAAACTGTAGGTGCGCTCATATAAATATAAAAAAGGCGAAGCAACTATTTTCAATGAGCTGTTTCGTCTTTTATTGTATTATTAGAATAATTAATATAGGAGGAAAAAACTATGATTAAGGAAGGACAAAAACTAAATGCAGCTTGATTTCGAAAAACATAAAGAAAATGAACGGTTAACTGAGTTAAAGTTTGTACGAAGAATTGTTGTTGCCGTTGTGGCGGTGGAGTTAAACTACGTCGTATCTTATAGTAATATTCAAGGACGAGTAGAGAATTTTGCAGCAATTGTGACAGGGAATCAGATATGAAATTTGAACTTGAAATCTACCATGTGGCAAAATGTTTTGAAGATGAATTTCAATTGAATCTATCTCCCAGAATAGTGATTGGTAAACCTATCAAATGAATATGGCTAAACTATACACGATATTGTAAAAAGGCTTGTTAAGAGTATGATGGTTTAAAAGTTCAGTGAATATTTCAAAGGTATTTTAGGTGAAAGTTATATTCTATGATATGGTTAGATGTAAGGAGTGAGGATATGGATGAAAGATACTTTATTACTGGTGAAGAACCAAGGTGAAGGAAGATTGATCTGTGTCTGCAGCAATTGATAAAAAGCCAGACATTTAAGTTATAGTAGGCCAGCGGTTTTTCTGATTCATGATATTGGCTGGGAGATTCATAAGGTGAACATTGGTTGTATTTAGTATGAACGGTTGCGGAAAAACAACCTTACTGGCATCATTGCAGGGTTAAAGGTGAAACTGGTGGCAGATTGAAGTATTTGGTGAGACCTATAGTGCAGAAAATGATCCTCACAACGGAAACGTATCGGTTGGGTGTCAGTTCGCTTTTTGATAAAATATTTTATCGTGGGAATCTGCGCGGATGTTGTTTTAAGCGTAATCTGGCACGTTGAGCCTTAATGAAATATTACCGATGCAGATGTGAAGCGGGCCAAGCGGCTTTTGCAAAAGTACGCCTTGGCAATAAAATTGCACAACCTTTTTGCTTTGATGAAGGTAAAAAGGTGAACGACAATGTGTGTAGTACGTGCGTCAATCAGCAAACCTGAGATTTTAATTTAGATGAACCTGGGACAGGCTTGGACATTTATGCACGGGAGTATGTACTATGTGCAATTGCTGATTTGGCAGAAAAAAACAGATATGACCATTATTTATGTGACCCATTATGCGGAAGAGATTTCCTACCAATGTTTGACAGGACTTTTTTATACGAAATGGATATTTATATACACAGGGAATGACGAAAGACTTATTTAACAACGCCACTGTAAGTGATTTTCTAGGCCATCAGGCAGAAGTAGCGTGGCAGGCTGATGGCTTTACAGTGAAAATCCAGGTAAAAAGCGGAAGGTCGCTTTCAGGATTGTATGTGAAATGGAGGCCAATAAAATGAATATTAACAGGAAATCTTAAATACTATTGAAGCTCAAAAAGATACAGACTACTATTCAGGATACAGCTTCCATGTATTTTTGAAAAACAATAAGGATTTAATAGCAGCAGGCGATTTTGAATCAGCAATGAAACTGGGGGTGCTTTGATAAGGAATTTACCTATTATGGCGTGGCATATGGATAGTAGTGGTCAAATTTGTTATCGCATCAGTGCACGGAATGGGAGATTATATCAATTTGTACTACATAGTGCATCGCAGAATTTATATCCTACACCAGTGATTCGGTATATGAGCCGTTGTCCCGCGCCTTCAGGTCATGAAGAAAAAATTAAGTTAGACGTAAAAAAGAAACTGGCGGGAAGATTCGCAGTATACAATGAAGCGTATTTTACTGCCTTTACAGCGGTTAAGCAATATTGCTCGTCTAATTTAGTATACCCACTGTTGAAAGAAAACAGGAAGAATTGAAGGGTCGTATGATGCAAACAGCTTTACAAATGTTTGAAGGATTGCTGCGTACAGCGGTGGATAGTAAGCTACTGACGTTGCAGGCAGAGCGGAAATTTTCAGATTGGCTGTTTGATGTACGGAAACAGATGGAGGATGATATTGTAGCGAAGGGCAATATAAAAAAGATATTAAGTGGTTTTGCCTATGAAGATGCCCAGGGAATTTTACATTATTTTTATGATGCAAAGCCAGAAGTGACCTATGAAGAAAAAGGCGAAATACGATTGGCAGGGTGTATTCTGTACGCCAGTATTTCAAAAAGAAATATTATTTGAACTTATAAAATGTTTTTGAGCCATGGGTATCATTGGAATATAATGGGATAATATTTATATACAAAAGCCACTCAACTTTCTTTTCTTTTCATCAAAGAAAAAAAAGAAACGTCGAGGGTTTTTGTTTGCGGCAGTATAGCAGTTAGCGCGAGATGGGATTAGCCTGTTTGAACTGCATAATCATTTCCTTGGTCAGGCTGACATTGTCGGCTTCCATGGATAAGTCGTCGCGGTGAACCCAGGCAGCCATGGACAGTTCTTTTCTTCCTAGCTGAATGGTTTCGTCGTCGCCGTCCAGCTCAGCGAAAAAAGCCCAGCAGCAGCGAGCTGGAATGGGGCCAGGGCTGGCTCTTCCGTGGTTCGCCGCGGATATTTTTGACGCAGGCCCACTTCCTCCCACACTTCCCGTTTTACTGTTTCCTCGATAGTTTGCCGACCTCGGCAAAGCCGGTCAGCAGGCGTAATGGTAACACGGCCGTTATATTTGGACAATAAGATTTTATCGCGCATCATCAGGCAGCGCATCATCCGTTTGCCATCGGGCTGCAGCGGCGTGCGCAGCGGCCGCAAAAGCGGTGACGGTTGTACCAGGTGTGCAGATGAAAGCCCACCAAGCCGGCGTAGGGCGTAATGGCGGGGCTGTAAATGGCGCAGACTATAGATACTCTCCATCACAAATGGAGCGGCGGCAGGCTGTTGGCGTTGGTTGAGCCAATAAAAGCGGTCATCGCCGATGGAAAACAGATAAATCCATTGCCAATCGGCGGCAGGTAAATCGGCAAAGCGCGGGAAGCGGATTTGTCCGTCCCCTTGTTTCTGCAGCAGGACGCGGCTGCTGTCATACCATAAAATGAAGCTGTTCTCATCGGGCGGCACCGGCGTGTAACAATTATCGAACTGGTAGGAGAGATATCCTGAATCATAGGTTTGCGCCTTCTTTCTGAAATGGATTGCCGGCGAAAGCCCGGCAAACAGTTAAGCAAAAGTTTGATTTCATTATAGTATAATCTATTTTCCGATACAAATTCCCACAGCACAAGAATTTTTTGTGTGGACTGTTATTTCGCAGAAACAGCAGTTGCAGCTTTGGAAGTATATGGTATAGTGAGAAAAAAAAGATTTTGGGTGGAATCGGGGTGTGATGATGGCGAATGTGTTTGATTATCTGGATTGGCGCGGCGATTTGACATTGGAGCAGGCGCCCTTAATCTGGTCGATAATTTAATTCTCAGTTGTTTGGGTTATGTGGTGCTGGATACGTTGGTCAGCGGCTTTGAGTGCGACCATATTGTAACGGTAAAGAAACGGCGGACTTGTTTGCCCAATTGCCCGAAGCTGTTAAAAAATCTACGGGTGCCGGAGGATGAAACACTGCTGGCGGCTATGGGCAAGAAACCGGCAGTTTGGCGGCTTGCAACTGTTATATCATGTGCAGCAATTGGACAGAGCGGCGGAAAAACAGTTTGCAGCCATCACGGTCAATTTAGGCAATGGCAGTCATTATGTGGCCTATCGCGGCACTGATTTCAGCATTACCGGCTGGAAAGAGGATTTTAATATGACCTTTCGCTCCGGCGTGCCGGCGCAGCAGGAGGCCGTGCGCTATTTACAGCGGGTGGCCCAAAAACAACAGGCCCTTTGTATGTAGGCGGTCACTCCAAAGGCGGCAATTTGGCTGCTTTGCGGCAGCCTTCGCCGGACCAGAGATACAGCAGCGTATTGTGGCCGTTTATAACAACGATGGTCCCGGCTTTTGGAGGATGTGATTGAAAGCGACGGCTACAAGGCCATCTGCCAAAAAATTCAGACCTTTATTCCGCAAACCTCTCTCTTTGGCATGATGTTGGAGCATGCCGAGCCGTTCACCATCATTCAAAGCAGCGGTCATTTTATCATGCAGCACGACCCCTATTCGTGGACGGTACTAGGCCCCGACTTTGTTTATCTGGAGCAGGTAACGGCCAGCGGCCGTTTTTGACCAGACCATTCGCGGCTGGTTGGCCAATTTGTCGCCGGAGCAGCAGGGAGCAATTTGTGGACGCGCTGTTTGATATTTTAACGGTAGAGGACGCTGATACCCTGCAGGAGCTGGTCAAAAGCTGGCTGCATAACGCAGGGGAACTGCTGAAAACCTTGCGGGATGTCGATGAAGAAACGGCGGAGATGATGCGACGCACTTTGAAATTGTTGGCGCAGAATATGGGCCGCAGCGCGCAGAACCTGTTATTGCAGGAACCGGCGGAGAAAATGCAGCCCCTAAAAAAACGAACGGCTGGAGCAAAATTCGGCGAAGCATCATTGGTTCAAATTGCCGGAACTTTTCCAGAAGGAGGAGAAGCAAGGGCAAGAGGCTGAGAAAAGGAAACAGGATTCATAATCTTTGCCAGCGCGGGCTGGCAACGGGCGTTATATGAAATTGAAAAAAGCTGTCGGCGTTGAAGCCGGACAGCTTTTTTCATGGAGGACGCATTTTGCATGACAAATTCTGCTGATTTTTTCTTTTCGCTGTAGCGTTTTGCCATGCTGCGGGATTGCTCACATTCCCAGCCAGGTTATATAGTCCGGTGTGGACATGAGAGGCTTTTTTCAGCGCTTCTGCTGTTTCTGTAGAAAGTTCTCTCCAAAGCGCCATCTCTTTTCCGGCTTGTTCTACGCTTGCCAGCCACTGCCTGACGGTTTCTATGATTTTCGGGTCGTTACTTTTCAACAATTTGCCGCAGTTCCGATAAATTTCAAGGGAGGGATTGCAGACGGCAACCGATGCACGCAGGATGTCAAAGTTGTTTCACCGGGAAAGCCGCAGTTGGAGATTACCACAAATTTCTGAGTTTTGACCTCTGCATCCTGCAAATCAAATTTGTCCTGCGTCTTGATGACTTTGGGGCTTTTCAAAGGAGCCAGTCTGTCAACAAAATTTTTGAGCATAGCGGTCATATTCCAGGTATAGATTGGCGTACCAAAACACACAATATCTGATTCTTTGTAGGACTTCAGCAGAAGCTCCATATCATCCTGGAGGATACACTGTCCAGGGGTCTGGAACCAGCAGGAAAAAGCAGCCCTGGCAGTGGGTGACCTGATAGTCCTTTAAAAAGAAAAGTTTCCGTTTCTGCTCCTGCGGAAGCGGCACCTTTCAGAAAGGCGTTTGCAATTACGCTTGTGGCGCTGTTTGCTCCGGCAGGGCTTCCGTTAAATACCGTGACCTTCATGTTATCACTTCCGAAAGTTTTTTTGTAAATAATCCGTGGTGATTGCAGTACCAATACAATTTACCCCGTCCCCGGATGAAAAACCGGGCCTTAGCATCTCCCTCCGGGTAGAGCTTTTTACCAACTCAAACCGGTCCTCATTGCAGAATGCGATAAAAAGAAATATAGTGCTCCTTGGTCATCGGATGGGTTAGGGTAATGTAATATTCGTCCTCGATTCGTTCACATACAATCTGGTGATTCTCATCGTCCTGTTCTGCCTCTAGGGGCGGCAGCGCAATTCCGCAGCAGGATACCATCGCAGGCCCGATGGCTCGCAGGACATTGCCGCAAATGGGACAGACATATAGCTTGCTTCTCATAATATTAGCGGAACGGTTGGCGTTTATAATCTGCTGGCCAGACAGCAGCTCCGGCAGAGATACCTTCAGGATGTTGGCCAGTGGTTCCAGCAGAGAGATATCTGGAAATCCCTTTCCCGTCTCCCATTTGGATATGGTTTTATCGCTGATGTAGAGCCGTTCTGCCAACTGAGATTGCGTTAAATGCTGTTGCTCACGCAACGTTTTAATGGTTGTACCTGTGATATAGTTATTCATCAGGATTTCCTCCTTTCAATAAGCATAGTATACTATCATGATAGAGCGGCAGCAACCTACGGAGCGTAGAGTTAGAACTTATGATGCTGAACCATCAAAGCAGCAGACATTTTCTACTGATAGATGAACTGCCGTTTTATAGAATCGTGCAGACAGCGGTTTATCAAAATCTTGGTGTTGTCGTACATAAAATTTTTTCTTTTTTCGCTGTAGCGTTTTGCCATGCTGCGGGATATTACAGACAGAGGAGGGAGAAAGATGGAGCAAGTTTCGTTGCAGCAGGAGCAGGATTTGGAGGCAGTTCTGCGGCAATATTCGGCAGTTTTCGAAAGCAATTTTAAAGGAGGACTGGACAGAATGAAGGGAGCAATATCAAAATGCGATGCAGCAAATCACTGCGCCGGAGGAATGGCGCGCACCTGCAGCAAATGCGCCGCCAGTTTTCAGCAAAAGCCTGCGCGGGCAAACAGCTTGGTGAAGGTGCCGGTGGCGGCGGCAATCTGCGGCGTCTCGCCCCGTTAGGCGCTGTACCGGTGATGGCGGCCCATGTGCCGATGGTGGCCGCCGTGCTGGAGCAGATTTCGCCGGAGCTGGCCCGTATGCTGACGCCTGTCGAATTGTCCTGCACCGATAACGGTATTCGCATGCAGGTGAGGCGGTAGCCCAGAGCAAGGAGGAAATTTTTGGCCTACTTGACCGTATACAGGATTTAGAGGGCACAGAGTGGACGTGTCTGACAGACTTATACAACTATGTCATCGACGCCATCAACACCTTTCACCCATAATATCGTCAGCTATGACCCAGAACAGAAGAAGGCGTCGTCTGTCGATAATCATGGCTATTTCATACCGCGCATACCGCTGACGGGCAAGAGGTATATGCCTCCAACGCGTATTTTTATTTGGACGCTGACGGCACACCGGTTTCGCCCTACGGTGAAGATGCCGACCGACAGCAATATATTGAATACGTATTTGATATTTCGCCGGAAGAATTAGCCCAATGTCAGTTCTCAGCCACCTTATTTGCCGATAATTGCTATACCGAAGGCAACTGGAAGGTCAGCTTTACAGCCGATAGTATGCGCAGCATCGCACTGGGTCAAAAAAGATTGGCCCGATTTGCCGGAAGGTATCGAGCAGATTATCATTTCGCCTTTGAGCGTAACCTTGGCCGGGGAACGGGAAGCCGTTGACAGTTTCCAATTAGAGGTAGACAGCCAACAGCATACGCTGCGCCTGAGAAAAAGCGGAAGAAGGCTATCATCACCTTTGGGTTGATGGGGATTCGTCGGTGGCCAAAACCGTTTAGAAGCAGATGCCTTTATTGATTTGGACAGCTTGCAGACCTTTGGAGTTGGACGGAAAAATCTTCACGCTGCCGAAAACCAAAGCAACAACATAGCGCTTTTTATTGTGGAAGAAAGGGTAGAGAAAGCCGCTTTTCTGTGAGAAAACACAGCCGCAAAGTCAAATCCCCGCAACTATATTGGTTGAGCAGAAAACCGGCATTCTGGCTGTATTGTCCACCCCCTAATAGAGCTACCAATACAGAAAACGCTGAAAAAAACAAAAAATTGAGCAGAAAATGTTTCACGTGAAACATCTTTTACTCCAACCATAGAAAAAAACGATGAGGGGGCGTATCGCCTCCCCATCTGCATAGCATAACGCTTATCATCAATCGTTGCATCACGATTGATTGCACAATACTCTGGACAGGGACTTGGTGAATGACAGACACCTTACAGAACAAAGCGTGATACAAAGCCTAAAAAATAACAGTAACCAGCAATATAACGATTCGTTACACAACACGCTGTACAAGGAGTCGGCGATTCACCGCCCCCTTACAGAACAAGGCATCATATAAAGCCAACAGCATAACAAATCGTTACACCATCGCAACAATGTCACAGAATGGCACAACTGGCCTGCGGCCAGCGGACAGCTTTCAGCGCATTCGCGCTAGCTGCAACGGCCCCCCACAACGTATCCGCCGTACAAAATAAAGACAAGAATAAAAGCACTTTCTTCCGTCCTGTGTTTTAAAATCTTCCCGGCTATCTTTGCCAACATTCTGCCCATCGACTGCGGGCGCTGGAATACGGGCGTGGTTGATGAGTACGATGCCGGTGATGATGACAAACAGCGCCAGAACCTGGGCTATACTTAACGCTTCGTGAAAATAAAATGGCCCACCAGCGCGTTGGCAGCGGTGCTGAAGCCAGACCAGATGGCGTATCCTACCGAAAGGGGAATGGTACGCAAGGCCCGAGCGAAGCAGTAATAGGCCAGACAATAGCTGACCAGAAAGACCAGCGTTGGCGGCAGATTGGTAAAGCCGTGCGATAATTTCAGCATGGTGGAGCCCAACAGGCTCAGCAACACCGTTAAAGTCATTTGAAAATAAGCGTGCATGGTAAGAACTCCTTTTTACAACAAATTTAAAGCCACGATGCCGCCCAGCAGCAGCGCCAATCCTGCATAACCGGAGAGATGGAAGCGCTCTTTGAACAGCCCGATGCCGACGAGCATGGTCAGCAGGGTTCCGGCGCCAGACCAGGTGGCGTAAGCAATATTCAGCGGCAACACCTTCATGGAGAGCGCCACCAGATAATAGGAAAGACCGTAAGCCAGCAGGCACAGAAAGGCCAGAAATTTTTTGCGGAAGCCATCGGTGAATTTCAGCAGCGTGGAGCCGCAAATTTCCGTTAAAATCCCGGGTCAGATAAATGTAGTGCATAAAAAATCGCCTCGTAATTCAAAAAACTAGAATAATTCTGAGCTTCAGTATAAAATGTACGATAGGCGATGGCAAGCATTTCTTTGCGATATGGGATATCAAAAAAAAGTTGAAAACGTGTATAAAAAGACTATCACACGAAAGGCTGTTGCCCCGGTGCGATAGTCTTTTTTTGCAGTTTTCGACAAAATTAAGCGTTCAGAATTTCATCAATTTTATCGGTATAAACTTCGATGTCTTTCTTGCCGGCAAATTTGCCTAAGAATTCGCCATCGTTGAAGAACAGAACCTGTGGAACCCCTTTCAGAGAGAAACGGTTGAACAGGTCTTTTTCATCTTCTACGTCTACATGATAGAAACCGAAGTCTTTATCTTTGTATTCTTCTTCGATTTCGTCCAGAATTGGATGAACTTCCTGGCAAACATGGCAGCTTTTCTGGAGAAAATAACCAGGCATGGTTTGCCTTCATCATAAATCAGTTCTTCAAAGGTATTTGCATTTAAGTCTTGCATAATTCTACACTCCTGTCTTTTTCTGAATTTGTTTAGCTTGTGAAAAGTTTTTTTAATTGATATTATTGTAACATCAAAATGCTCAATATGCAAAGGGTTGGGCCATTTAATAAGATTATTATGATATAATTTATAACTATAACAACAGACTATTTTGCCCGCTTGCGGAAAGCGGGTATAATAAAAGCAAATCATGAAGAAAAAAGAGTTTTGCCAATGAAATTTATCTCTTGGAATGTAAACGGTCTGCGGGCTTGCGGGGAAAGGGTTTTTAGAGTTTTTCAGCAGGTGGACGCCGATTTTTTCTGCCTGCAGGAAACCAAGCTGCAAGCAGGACAAATTGAATTGGACCTGCCCGGCTATCATCAATACTGGAATTGTGCGGAGAAAAAGGGCTATTCGGGCACTGCTATTTTTAGTAAGGTGGAGCCGTTGCAGGTAACTTATGGATTGCCGCAGGAGGAACATAATCATGAGGGTCGCGTGATTACGCTGGAGCTGGAACAGTTTTATCTGGTGACGGTGTATACGCCCAATTCGCAGGACCAACTGGCGCGGCTGGACTACCGTATGCAGTGGGAGGAAGATTTCCGCGCTTATCTGCAAGCCTTAGACGAACAGAAGCCGGTGATTGTCTGCGGTGATTTGAACGTGGCCCATCAGGAGATTGACTTGAAAATCCGAAAACCAACCGTCGCAATGCTGGCTTTACCGATGAAGAACGGGCAAAAATGACTACATTGCTGCAAGCGGGCTTTACTCGACAGCTTTCGCTATTTTTATCCCGATGTGACCGGTGTGTATAGCTGGTGGTCTTACCGTTTTTAAAGCGCGGGAAAAAAGAACGCCGGATGGCGTATCGACTATTTTTTAGTATCGAATCGTTTACAGCCCAACTGCAGGGGCTAAGATTTGGACGGAGGTGTTGGGGAGTGATCATTGCCCCGTAGAGCTGGTTTGACTTGTTAAATTTCCTCTGGCTGTGTTGTTTTGAAAACATTCCTTGCGTACCATTTGTACGCGTCGTCACGTTTTTTCAAAAGCCGCCTTGCCCGAGAAAAATTTTTCCTGCGTCAAAGGTGTGAAGCAGTTTGCAACTACTTTTGATAATATTCTGCCGCAGGTGGCGTCGCTCAAAAATGCAAAGCAGCCTTGCTACGCGAAAAATTTCCAGTGCCAAGGGCGTAGATTTATCATATCCAATTGAAAAGAGTTGGAGAAGTGTTGTTGCCCGTTCTTTTAACGGGTTTTTATCGCTTAGTTATTCTTTTCCCTGCATTTGACGATATAAATAGGCTTCTGGAACCAATTGGGGCGGCGTCCCTGACTACAATAGCCGCCGTCCACTGGCAGGTCAATCCCAGTAATATATTTGGCTTCTTCAGAGGCTAAAACAGCAGGCATTGGCGATATCTTTCGTAGTGCCCA
>VOFC01005490.1_pt1 | contig 10900 bp, 18 predicted proteins | sample 5384161 | NCBI WGS metagenome assembly VOFC01 (sample SAMN12384722, study PRJNA508395) | human gut metagenome | isolation source: healthy gut B | host: Homo sapiens | reverse complement strand
GAAATCTAATCAGATTGTTGTAGTATCAGTTTTTTCGTGTACGCAAGCGTAAAGAAAGATTTTAACCTATCAACAGCAAGTTCCCCGCTGCCTATAAAGACTTAGGCAACGGGGCTTTTGTTAGAATAAAACCTCTTGCTGACTGCCAGATTGACAATTTTGATTTTAGACTTTAGCCGTTATTGTAGTTTTATTTGCTGCTCGCATTTTTCGTCAAGTCGGCAAACATCAGCTTTAGCAAGATGTCTGCCATGCTTTCGCCGAATCTTTCCTGTACCGTGGCTCAACGATAAAAACTCGACCGCCAATTTCGTATCGTTGGGGCTCTCCGGCAATATATTCTTTTTCCATGCCTGCACCTCCTTTCCAACATGGACACAAAAATTATATATCATGCCGTGGAGGGGCACAAAGCAGAAAAATTATTTTCCTTGATATACGGGCTTTCTTTGACTATAATGAAAGACATTCAGGGTGTGTTTTGGGGTTGCCCGCGTATTGAAGCGCTCTTTTGGCCCGGTTTAGGGGGGTATGTAACCGCACTAACCGGGAGAGCGCTGAATGGCATTCAAGAGGTCAGCGGTTTCGATCCCGCTTATCTCCACCACAAAGAAAACCACGACATCCGTCGTGGTTTTTGCCTTGCCTCGGAAACCCGTCTCAATTGAGACGGGTTTCGGCAGCTTATTCACTTTCCTCTGTTTCCTCCGGGAGAGCCTCTGTACCTCCGGCAGCTCTGCTGCGCGCTTCTCCTCGGTAATGGTGGGGATAAACGCCTTCGCCAGCTTGCCCCTTGCCGCGCTGCTTGATATAGAAGTACCCTATGGTACTGAACACCACCGCACCGATGAAGTTCACGAACAGATCCCCCATGGTGTCGTACAGCCCGATGTCCAGGTATCCGCCGAGCCCCAGCTCCTGCCCGTTTATCGTCACCGAGGTGATGCCGTCGATGGTGACGGGGATGTTGCTGTTGGTGGGGTCCAGCATCACGGAGGTGACGGACTGGATCACGGTGTCCTTCTGCATATCCATTAGGAACAGCCGGTCCATGCCGAACTCGAAGAACTCCCACAGTACGCCCACGGTCATGGAGAAGCAGAACGCCGCCACAGCCACATAGATAGGGGACAGCTGAAACTTGATCTTGCTGTTGCGGTTGAGAATGTCGATGAGCGCGAACCCCGTGGCGGCGCACAGAAATCCCGTGGTGGTGTGCAGCATGGAGTCCCCAGTGCGGATAGGTGATGAAGTAGCACTTGGTACATACCGATATGGCCGTACACGGGCGGCGGGAACCATCCGCAGCACGCCGTCCACCAGTCCCAGACCCGCCCGGAGAATGGGCACCACAACGAACTTTACATCGCGGCCCGGCCAGCGTGATCTCGCAGATGGGGGTCTCGATGTGCTTGGTGGTCAGGGGCAGATCCCGGGTGGCCTCGTAGGTGATGAGCATCCCAATCTCGCTGACCAGTTCCCGGAAGTCCTTGACGCTGGTGTTCTTGTCCCGCATGATGGTCAGCTTGTGGGCCACCAGGGGATGGTTCATGATGTGGACCTTCTCGCTGTACATGATGTTATCCTCCGTGTATATGAAATTTTAAGGGTATACGTTTTACTCCGCTGTTAAGGGGACAGTCCCCTCCAGCCGTTCGCGCTCCGCCTGGCTCAGCCGCAGATACACCGGCTGCAATTCCTGGGCGGAACACGTCAGCCCTGCGCGGCAAGATGCCCGCCGCCAGCGCCACGCCCGCGGCGCTCTGCTGCCGGTGCAGGGGAGCCAGCCGGCACCCGATCCCCGCCTTCTGCAAAAAGTCGTACAGCAGCACCGCGCCGTCGCCCACGATCAGCTTCGGCTCCGGCATGGCGGCCAATTCCTCCGCCACCAGCTCCATAGCCACGGCCCTGTCCGCGCAGAGTCTCGTAACGCGGCCGTTTTCTGTCCGGAACAGCGCGTTGTACACCTGCTGCCGCCGTGCGTCCATAGCGCCCACGACGACGCCCTCGAAGTCCGTGACGCCATACGGCCATGGCCTCCAGCGTGGATACGCCGCAGCAGGGCAGCGCCTTGTCCGGCCCACGCCAGCCCCTTGGCCGCCGACACACCGATGCGTATCCCGGTAAAGCTCCCCGGCCCCTGGGCCACGGCGATGATGTCCATATCGTCCAATGTCAGTCCGCGGTCTTCAGCATTCCGTCCAGCAGCGGCATCAGCGTCACGCTGTGGGTCAGCCCCCGGTCCTGATATGCCTGGGCCAGCAGTGTGCCGTTTTCCGTCACGGCCACGGACACACTCTTGGCGGAGGTCTCCAATGCCAGTATTCTCACTGTCACTCGCCTCCCGTGATGGTGATGATGCGGTCACTCTCTCTGTGCCCCGGGCGATGTCCACCCACAGGGTGTCAGCCGGCATAGCGTCGTCCACGCGCTCGGACCACTCCACGGCGCACACGCCGCCCCGTGTCAGATAGTCCTCCCAGCCGATGTCGAACAGCTCGTCAGAGCTGCCCAGCCGGTACATATCGAAGTGAAACAGCGGTGTTGCGCCGTCGTATTCGTTGACAATGGTAAACGGGGGCTGGTGACCCGTCCGGCGCAGCCCAGACCTCGGGCCAGCCCACGGGTAAAGGAGGTCTTGCCCATGCCCAGTCCGCCGCGGTAGGCCACCACTGTACCGGGGGCGCAGCCGCCTGCCCAGCATTTCGCCGATATGCTCTGCACACCGCCGCCGAAAAGGAAAGAGCGAAACCACCCAAGTCGTAAAATGTTCCTCCGGACTGTGAACCCCCGGCCCTTGTTGTCCCCTAAACCAAGCGCGCACCCCCAGCTGCGCTAAGCAACCCGTCACACCCCGCCCTCCTATTATATTTCCTGACGGCGCGGCTGTCAAGATATAATTTCCCAACTTTCACTTGTATGTCTAACGCCTTCGTCTATTGCATATAGTGCTCTGGAAAAGAAGGAGGTGTTCCGCCATGTCCCAGCGCCCCGTGTCCTACGCCGGTAAACGCATAGCCCCGTCCCGCCGCAGTGCCCCGCCCCGCAAAGCCCCGTCTCGCCCCGCGCCCCGCCCGGACCGGACGAAGTCCGCTGCGGCGCCGTTCCCGGCGCCTCCGTCGCCGTATGGCCCAGTTGGTGATCTCCGCCGCGCTGCTGTTGGCGGTCATCGCCATGAAATTTCTCTTTCCGGCGGCGCTGGATCGCTGCCGCGCCACGCTGCTGGATCTGCTGGGTGCCGATACCGACTTCGTAGAGGTGTTCTCCGCTGCCGGCCGGGCGCTTTGCGGACGGATCCACCGTCTCTGACGCCCTCAACGATGCTTACCCGCCGTTTTCGGCACGTCGGAGATACCCGCCGCCCCCCGCTGTCTCCCGGTCGGAGACACTGCCGGACAATGTGGATATGCTCCAGCGGGTCCTGGATTTCGACTACGTTGACCCGGTCGCGGCGGGCCAGATCACCTCACTGTTCGGCTGCCGCAGCGACCCCTGGAGGGCGGCGGCCGCTTCCACTACGGCCTGGACATCGCGGGGGAGGGAGGGTGCGTCATCCGCGCCTTTGCCGACGGAACGGTGACGGCTATCGGCAGCAGCACCGATCTGGGCAGCTACGTCACCGTCACCCACGCCGGCGGCTTTTCCACTCTCTACGCCCACTGCCGCAAGATCACCGCCTCCGACGGCCAGCAGGGTGAGGGCTCGGCGACCCCATCGCCGAGATGGGGATACCGGCCGCGCCACCGGCTTTCACCTGCATTTTGAACTTCACCACGACGACACCTATCTGAACCCCGGTGGGGCGACATGGAAGCCGAAATGCGCCGCGCGGGCATCCCGCTCTACGCACTTGAGAGCGGCGACCCCGTGAGCGATTTTGACGTCGTGGCGTTTTCCCTCGGGTATGAGATGGCGTATCCCGCCGTACTCAATATGCTCGACCTCGCCGGCATCCCGCTGCGCAGTGCCGACCGTCCGGAGCTGACGCCGCTTGTGATGGCGGGCGGCACGGCGTGCAGCAACCCCGAGCCGATGGCGCCGTTTTTCGATCTTATGATCATCGGTGAGGGCGAGGAGGTCAATAACGAGGTGCTCGAGCTGTTCCGGCAGGCGCGGAAGTCCGGCTGGAGCAAGACGCAGTTCCTCGAGGCGGCAGCCAAGATCCAGGGCGTGCTCGTCCCGTCGTTTTACGTTCCGCACTGGAACCCGGACGGCACGCTGCACGACCTGACCCCGACGCACGGCGCGCCTGCGCGCGTGACCAAGCGCATCATTCAGGATCTTGACGCCTGCTATTATCCGACCGATCCCATCGTGCCGAGCACGGAGATCGTGCACGACCGCGTGAATGTGGAGCTCTTTCGCGGCTGCATCCGCGGCTGCCGTTTCTGTCAGGCGGGGTATGTCTATCGCCCGGTGCGCCCGCGCAAGCCGGAGACGATCATCCGCCAGGGCATCGAATCGCTCAAAAACACCGGCTATCAGGAGGCGACACTGCTGTCGCTCTCGAGCAGCGACTACCGCCCGCTCGACGAGGTGTGCGACGGGCTGCTGGAATACTGTGAGCCGCGCAGCATGAGTCTCGCGCTGCCGTCGCTGCGCGCGGACAACTTCTCCATGGATATCATGAGCCGTCTGCAGAAGGTGCGCAAGGGCGGTCTGACCTTCGCGCCTGAGGCCGGCACGCAGCGCCTGCGCGATGCGATCAACAAAAACGTGCGCGAGGAAGATTTGCTCCATTCCTGCCGTGTCGCCTTCGAGGGCGGCTGGAACGGCATCAAGCTCTACTTCATGCTCGGTCTGCCGACGGAGACGGATGAGGACGTACTCGGCATCGCGGAGCTTGCCAATCAGGTGCTGCACACGTGGCGTATGTACGCGACGAACAAGGCGCGCGGCGTGCATCACCGTCTCCACATGGTCCTGGTTCGTTCCCAAGCCCCATACGGCCTTTCAGTGGGAGCCGCAGGTGACGATGGACGAGTACAAGCGCCGGGTGGCCTCCTGCGCGAAAATATCAAGACCAAGACCGTCACCTACAACTGGCACGACTCCGATACCAGCTTCCTGGAGGCCGTCCTGGCCAGAGGCGACCGCCGCATGGGAAAGGTGCTTGGAAACAGCGTGGCGTAAAGGCGCTCACCTTGACGCCTGGGAGGAGTATTTCTCCCTGGATCGCTGGCTGGAGGCCTTCGACCAGTGCGGGCTTGACCCCCATTTCTACGCCAACCGCACCCGGAGCGAAAAGGACGAGCTGCTCCCCTGGAGCATGATCTCCAGCGGCGTGCGCAGGCACTATCTCTGGCGGGAGCGCCAGCGGCCTTTGCCGGGGTCCCTGACGCCGGACTGCCGCACCCGCTGCAACGCCTGCGGCGCGCCAACAAGCTCGGTAGGAGGGAAATGCGATGTCTAAGCTGCGACTGCTGTTTGTGAAGGAGGGCCCGGCGGCTTACATCTCTAATCTGGACCTACTGCGCACGGTGCAGCGCGCCTTTCCCCGGACGGAGCTGGACATCAAGCACAGCACTCCCACGGCTACCACCCCCATCCCATCATCTCCATCGTCCTGCCCCTGCCCGTGGGCCAGTCCAGCGACTGTGAGCTCCTGGACTTCGAGGTCACCCAGGAAACCGACGGCCGAGGCATTGCCGAAAAGCTCAACACCGGTATGCCCTCCGGTCTCCGCGTGCTGGACTGCTATCCGGCTACCCGCCCCGTCCGCGACCTGGCGTATCTCCGGGCGTGATCGTCACCTTTGAGTACGACGCCGGTGTCCCCCGGCGCTGCCGAGGCCCTGACTGCCCTTTCACCCGCCCAGCGCTGTCATCCAGAAGCGTACCAAGCGCAAGGACCTGGCCGACATCGATATCGCTCCCATGATACTCCAGGAAGTGCGCTTCCTGTCCGGCGCTCATGCCGTTACCGGCACCGTGGTGGTCCAGGCCCAGAACCCCGGCCTGAACCCTCAGCTGCTGGAGAAGGCCATCGCGGCCCACCTGCCGGCGCTGACCCCGGACTTCACCGGATTTCACGCCGCTGGAGCTGCTGGATGCGGAGGGGAAAATTTTCCGCTGAAAATGAAAAAAATGCTTGCACTCAGAGCCATCTATGCTATTCTATCATGGCGTGAAAAGGGCGGTCCTCTGTCGCCGATATCCCGAATGTGCGCGGATATCGTCAAATGGCGGCATGAACACCTATAATTTAGGAGGAAATATCCATGGATCTCATCAAGGCTCTGAACGAGAAGCAGCTGAAGGAAGTCCCCCAGATCCTGGTGGGCGACACCGTTCGCGTCCACGTGAAGGTCAAGGAAGGCTCCCGTGAGCGTATCCAGGTCTTCGAGGGTACCGTCATTGCCAAGAAGCACGGCGGCATCGAGGAGACCTTCACCGTCCGCCGCATCTCCTACGGCGTGGGCGTGGAAAAGGTTTTCCCTGTCCACTCTCCCTCTATCGAGAAGATCGAGACCGTGCGCCACGGCTATGTCCGCCGCGCCAAGCTGTACTACCTGCGCGACCGCGTCGGCAAGGCAGCCAAGGTCCGCGAGAAGCTGTAAGCATCGATCCAAAAGAGAGCATCCACCAAAAGTGGGTGCTTTTCTTTTTCTCCTGCGTATGCTATACTACCCTCGAGAAGAGAGGTGCCTCTATGCAAATCGACAATCTGAGCTGGTTCCCCGGTCACATGACCAAGACCAAGCGCATGATCTCCGCCGAGATCAAGAATATGGATGCCGTCTGCGAGATCGTGGACGCCCGCATCCCGATGTCCTCCCGCAACCCGGACGTGGACGAGCTGACCGCCGGCAAGCCCCGGCTCATCGTCCTCAACCGTGCCGACCAGGCCGACCCGGCCGAGACCCGCCGCTGGACCCAGTATTTCCGCGCCCAGGGCTGCGCCGTGCTGGAGGCCAACGCCAAAAACGGCGTAGGCACCGAAATTCTCCGCCGCCGTCCGCGAGCTCCTGCGGGATAAGCTGGCCGCCGCCGCGGCCGAAGGGCCAGGTGGGCAAGGTGGTCCGTGTCATGGTCCTGGTGTCCCCAATGTGGGCAAGTCCACCTTTATCAATAAGGTGGCCCACCGCAAGACCGCCCGGGCCGAGGACCGTCCCGGTGTCACCCGTTCCAAGCAGTGGGTGCCCGTGGACCCCACGCTGGAGCTGCTGGACACCCCCGGCATCCTCTGGCCGAAGTTCGACGACCCGGAGGTTGGCAAGCGTTTAGCCTTTACAGGAGCGGTGAAGGACGATGTGCTGGATATCGAGGAGCTGGCCTGCTATCTCATGGACTATTTGGCCGCCCACTACGCCGATACCCTCACCGAACGCTATAAAATAGAGGTGGAGCCCGGCGACACCGGCTACGAGCTGCTGGAAAAGGCCGGGCGCAAGCGGGGCTTTCTCATGCGGGGGGCGCAGGTGGACACCGAGCGCATGGCCCGCATCCTGCTGGACGAGTTCCGCGCCGGCAAGCTGGGCCGCTTCACGTTGGAGACGGCACCCACGGAGGAGGTAACGCCATGAATTGTCCCGTTTGCGGAAAAGAGATGGAGCAGGGTAAGCTCCTGGCCTGCGGCAGCCGCGGTCTGTACTTTCTGCCGCCGGACGGCGATGCCGATGCCCTGATCCTGACGAAGAAATACATCACCGGTCAGAACGGCATCGTGCTGGACGGCTGGCACTATTCGACGGGGTCTGCCTTCAGCGAAACGAAGCTCTCCGCCTCCGTCTGCCGCGCGTGCAGGAAGATAATAGTGGAGTATTGCTGATATGGAAGATCTGAGCTACGAACAGCAGGCCCATGACGCTGGCTATGCCCTTGTCTGTGGGGTGGATGAGGCCGGTGCCGGTCCGCTGATGGGACCTGTTTACGCCGCCGCCGTTATTCTCCCGGAGAAGTTCGAGCTTCCCGGCCTGAATGACTCCAAAAAGCTGACGGAAAAGAAGCGGGAGGCCCTTTTCCTGCGGATACAGCAGCAGGCCCTGACCTGGTCCGTGGCCTCCGTCTCCGCTGGGGAGATCGACGAGACGGATATCCTCTCCGCCCGCATGAAGGCCATGCAGCTGGCCATCGATGGTCTGGCACCACGGCCGGACTTCGCCCTCATCGACGGCAACCGTGACCACGGTAAGTTCGCTGCCGTCACCACGCCCCACCGCTGTATCGTGGGCGGTGACGCGCACGCCGCCTCCATCGCCGCCGCCTCCATCCTGGCCAAGGTCAGCCGTGACCGCTATGTCATCGACGTGCTGGATAAGCAGTACCCGGAGTATCAGTTTGCAAGGCACAAAGGGCTACGGTACAAAGCTGCATTACGAAATGCTGGATAAGTTCGGCCCATGCGCGGAACATCGTATGTCCTTCCTGAAAAAATGGTCCGCCGGTGGGCGGACATAAAGCGTTTTTTCACGGCATGGCACAGAGCATCTACAGAATATCACATAAGGTACAGCCCGGATACCGAGCAGATACAGATCAGGTATAAAAAAGTAGAGATAAGGTATCAGAAACGTTTAAACAAAATACAGGTATCTGCACAGAAAATAGCGGGATTTTTTCCTGTGCAGACCGCGTCGAAAAGGGGAGGTTAACGATGAGCCGTTCAGAAGGTGTTTGGGGCGAGGCTCTGGTGGCCGACTATCTCCGGGAAAAAGGGTATAAGCTGGCGGCACACAGCTACCACTGCCGCTTCGGCGAGATCGACCTGATCGCCTGGGATAAGAGCGTCCTCTGCTTCGTGGAGGTCAAGACTCGCACCAATACGCAGATGGGCCTGCCCCGGGAATACGTCACCGCCGGCAAACAGGCCCGTATCCGAAAAACCGCGCTCTTTTTACCTCTGCGACAATGGCCTGGACTGCCCCGCCCGCTTTGACGTGGCCGAGGTCTACGCCGCCGCGCCCGGGGATGAAAAAGCGTCCGGATCGTGTACTTGAAGGACGCCTTTCAGTGACAGAAATTGGGAAAGGAAACCAAGAAAACAGGGGGAGCACAGCCCTGCCTGGCGACTGCTGAAGAAAGGAATATTTTGTGACGGAAATACAGAATATACCGTATTTTGACGGACATTGTGATACGATATGGCGCTGCATGAAAAGAGAGGCGGTGCCGGACTACGGCGCTACGGAGGACGAGCGCCGCGCCTACTTTTCCGCCTGCGCCGCCCTGCGGGAAAACAGGGGCCACGTGGACCTGCTCCGTGGTCAACACTACCGAAAACGCGCTCAGTTTTTGCCCTGTACGACGATGTACGCGCGCTGCCCCCAAAATACCGCATGGACGAAACTTCGTGAAATGCACGATTGGTTCCTTTTCCCAAATACAGGAAAATTCCGACCTGGTCTCACAGTGCAAAACCGGCGCGGAGGTGGACGCTGCAGCTGCCCAACACCGGACCGCCGCGCTCTTGAGCGTCGAGGGGCCGACCTGCTGACTGTGCCCTGGATCACCTGGAAACCGTGGCCTCCTGGGGCGTCCGACTGATCAATCCGGTCTGGAACAACGCCAATGTCCTCTCAGGCCCTGCGCCGATGAGCCTGACCGCGGATTGTCTGTTTATGGTCGTGAATTCGTTGCAAAAATGTATGAATACGGAATATTTGCAGATGTTTCTCACATATCTGATGCCGGTTTCTGGGACGTGATACAGGCAGCGAAAGGACCCGTCGTGGCCTCTCATCCCAACGCCCGGCACCCCCCGGCCTGTGCCCGCACAGACGAAATCTTACCGATGATATGTTCCGCGCCGTCCGCGATACCGGCGGCGTGGTCGGCATCAATCTCTACCTCGATTTTCGTAGGCGGCGGCCACATGGACGATCTCATTGCCCACATCGAGCATTTTCTCTCACTTAGCGGCGAGTCGACAGTTGCCATCGGCGGCGACCTGGATGGCTGCGAGGCCCTGGCTGCTGGTATGACCGGCGTGCAGGACGTGGCTAAGCTCTATCAGGCGTTGAGGAGAGGGGTATCCCCAGTCGCTGCTGGAGGATATTTTCTGGAACAACTGGCGAAGAATATTGTGAAGTGATATCGCATTACATATACTGAAAATAAAGAGAGGAGGGGACCTGTGGCACTCTATACCATCGGCGATCTGCACCTGTCCCTGGGCAGCGACAAGCCTATGGATATCTTCGGCGACCGCTGGCAGAATTATGTGGAGAAGATACAACGAGGTTTCTCGGCGGTGACGGAAAATGACACCACCGTGCTCTGCGGCGATCTCAGCTGGGGTATGAGCCTGGAGGAGTCACTGAACGATTTAACGTTTATTCACAACCTCCCGGGCCGGAAGATTTTAATGAAGGGCAACCACGATTACTGGTGGAACACCGCCGCCAAAATGCAGCGCTTTTTTTGACGAGCACGGGCTGCGCTCCTGGAGATACTGCACAACAACTGCCTGCATTATAACGATATATCGCTATGCGGGCACCCGCGGCTGGTTTTACGAGCTGACAACCAGGGCACACACAACGAAAAAAATGTTGGCGCGAGAGGTAGGAAGACTGGAAATATCATTGAAAAATGGCGGGAGAAAGTTGTGAAAAGATATGTTTTCTGCATTACCCGCCTTTGTATCAGGGCTATGAATGTCCGGAGATACTGCGCCTGCTGCAGCGCTACGGCGTTAAGGAGTGCTATTTCGGCCACCTCCAAGGCGACGCCCAGAAGCGTGCGCTGGAGGGCCGCCATTACAACACGGAATTCCATCTGGTGGCTGCTGACTACCTGGATTTTACCCCTGTCAAGATTTGCGATTGATCACTAATTCCTGTGGCATACAGAAATCTGAAAACAGGGAAAAAACTAAAAAAAAAATAGTGGAAATTTTCGTAGCTTTCATGATACTATATTGTATGGACATCGGCACAACAACCTGTCCATGCGGAACG
>VOFC01002344.1_pt1 | contig 10901 bp, 17 predicted proteins | sample 5384161 | NCBI WGS metagenome assembly VOFC01 (sample SAMN12384722, study PRJNA508395) | human gut metagenome | isolation source: healthy gut B | host: Homo sapiens | reverse complement strand
TTGCCTTGATTAAACTTGAATATTATGGAACAACAAGCCAATTATATCCGTCGTATCGAAATCCACGGACTATGGGGACGTTTTAATATAAGCTGGGATTTACGTCCCGACGTAAATATCCTTTCCGGCATTAACGGAGTGGGGAAGACAACGATTCTCAATCGTTCCGTCGGCTATCTTGAAGACCTTTCCGGCGAGATGAAAAGCGACGAAAAAAACGGCGTGCGTCTTTTTCTTCGACAATCCCGAGGCCACCTATATACCGTATGATGTGATTCGCAGTTACGACCGCCCCTGATTATGGGCGACTTTACAGCCGCATGGCAGATAAGAATGTGAAGTCCGAACTGGACTGGCAGCTCTACCTTCTCCAACGCCGTTATCTTGATTATCAGGTCAACATAGGCAATAAAATGATAGAAATGCTTTCGAGCAACGATGAAGAAGAACGGCGAAAAAAGCCGCGACCTGTCGATTGCCAAACGTCGTTTTCAGGATATGATTGACGAACTGTTCAGCTATACCCGTAAGAAGATAGACCGTAAACGGAACGACATTGCTTTCTATCAGGATGGCGAACTGCTGTTTCCCCTATAAACTGTCTTCCGGTGAAAAGCAGATGTTAGTAATTCTGTTGACGGTACTCGTGCAGGATAACAACCATTGTGTGTTGTTTATGGACGAACCGGAAGCCTCCCTGCACATCGAATGGCAACAGAAACTGATTTCAATGATCCGAGGAACTGAATCCCAATGTGCAAATCATTCTGACCACCCATTCGCCTGCCGTCATTATGGAAGGTTGGCTGGACGCCGTGACGGAAGTGAGCGATATATCCACCTCGTTGGAACATACGTTTGAAAAGGATGTTCCCAAACGAAACCATAATTTGTATAATTAGTAACTATCAACATGGCAACTTCACTAAGAGATAACCTGACTTCTTCTTACTTCAATGCTGCCCACAAGCTGTATTCCAAAAAGGCTCGCCGGCGCATCATTGCTTACGTAGAAGCTATGATGATGTTGCTTTCTGGCGCACATTACTCGAAGAGTTTGAAGATGACGAACATTATTTCAGGTGATGCTTCCTTCCGCCACCTCCCCTGGCAAAGGGAAGAAATGGTGTTGATGAATACGTTGAATACAAAGGAACTGGGAAGAAGCCTGATTGCCTGTGTCGACAGTGACTATGATTTCCTGTTGCAGGGAGCCACGAACACTTCCCGAAAGATCAACCGGAACAAGTATATATTCCAAACCTACACATACGCTATCGAAAACTATCATTGTTTTGCTGAAAGTCTTCATGAAGTGTGTGCAGGCTACGTTGAACGACCGTTTTATACTGGATTTCAACGCTTATCTGAAACGGTATTCAGAAATCGTATACCCGCTTTTTCTCTGTGGAATATCTGGTTCTACCGCCAACGGGATACGTATACTTTCCCGATGTACGACTTCCATACTTATACTGCCTTGAGGGAGATCAGTCTGAAACATCCGGAACACAGTCTGGAAGCTTTACAACACCGTGTCAATCAGAAACTTTCGGAATTGAAAAAAAACGTTTTTCCGTATTGTCAATCAGGTGAACAACTTACGTGATGAATTGAAGGAACTGGGATTAATGCCCGAAACCACCTATTTATATATGCAGGGACATCACGTGATGGATAATGTCGTGATGAAACTTCTGATTCCGGTCTGTACTGCTCTGAGGCGTGAACGGGGGCAGGAGATCAAACGCCTCGCAGAACATAATGAACAATTCAGGAATGAATTGACTTGTTATCAGAACAGCCAGGTGAATGTCGAAATCATGTTGAAGAAGAACGTCGCCTATAAGCGACTCTTTCATTACGACTGGCTCCGGCAGGACATTCAGGAATACTTGGCGAAAGGAGAATGAAATAAACAGTAGATAAAAGAGAACTAAACCAAAAGAGAAAAATATTTATGAAAGAAGTAATTGATACGGTGAGTGTAGCATTGGCAAATGGAGATACGGGAGAATGTTGGAAATGTCGTGATGCAGGAGGTCAACCGTACGTTGCTCTCGGCAGGAGTGGATGAAGTATGGGCGGACAAGATTGATAATCTGATAGTATTGCTGTTTATTATCGGAATCGCTTTACTGGCTAACATAATCTGCCGCAGGATCATCTTACGGGTAGTGGCAAGTCTGGTGAAGCAGACTAAGGCTACGTGGGATGATATCGTATTCGATCATAAGGTGATGGTACATGTCTTAGCAGAATGGTGGCACCGATTCTGATTTATATCGCCATTCCTATCGCTTTCCCCGAGCATGCGGATTCTGATTTGCTCGATTTTCTGAGGCGTCTCTGTCATGATATATATCATTGCCGTTTTTCTTCTCGTTTCATCAGCGCTTTGTTTACTGGGCATTTATCAAGTATACAGCCGAGCGGGAGCAGTATCGGGACAAACCGTTGAAAGGGACTTTTGTACAGACGGCGCAAGTGATTCTTTTCTTTATAGGAGCCATCATTATTATAAGCATTCTGATCAATCAGAGCCCGATGGTCTTGCTGACCGGATTGGGAGCGTCTGCCGCTATTCTGATGTTGGTTTTCAAAGATAGTATCATGGGATTTGTATCCGGTATTCAGCTTTCGCCAACAATATGCTGAAGGTGGGCGACTGGATCACCATGCCGAAATATGGTGCGGACGGCACAGTGATAGAAGTAACGCTTGAATACCGTGAAGGTGCGTAATTTCGATAATACGATTACGACCATTCCTCCTTACCTGCTGATCAGCGATTCTTTTCAGAACTGGCAGGAATGCAGGAGTCCGGCGGACGCCGGTGAAGCGTTCCATTAATATCGATATGACAAGCGTGCGTTTTGTACTCCCGAAATGCTGGAAAAAATATCGCAAGATACAGTTGCTGGCAAATTACGTAGATGAAACGGAGAAAGTGGTAGAAGAATATAATAAGGAGCATGATATTGATAATTCCGTGTTGGTGAACGGGCGGAGGCAGACCAATCTGGGAGTTTTTCGTGCCTATCTGACCAATTATTTGCGAAGCCTTCCTACTGTTAATCAGGAATGACCTTGCATGGTACGCCAGCTTCAGCCTACAGAAACCGGCATTCCGCTGGAACTTTATTTCTTTTCTGCCAACAAAGTATGGGTTGCTTACGAAGGCATACAGGCAGACGTGTTCGACCATGTACTTGCCATCATTCCCGAATTTGGCCTTGCGCGTCTTTCAGAATCCGTCGGGTGCCGACCTGCGCCGGATAGGAGTAAAGATAGAACACTGATTTAAAAAGATATTAGAACAATATAAAGAACGATACATACTGTTATCCATTGTGATTATGAACACACCTTACCCAATCAGATTATCCGTGAAATTACACCTTTGTCCGACAAAGACTGTTTCTATATTGCAGAACGTTATAAGACAGAATTTACTTATCCTATCCACAATCATTCCGAGTTTGAACTGAACTTTACCGAAAAGGCCGCCGGAGTCAGGCGTGTAGTGGGAGATTCCTCCGAAGTGATAGGAGATTATGATCTGGTTCTGATTACGGGCAAAGACTTGGAACACGTATGGGAACAGAATGAATGCCGCTCAAAGAGATACGGAGATCACCATCCAATTTTCTTCCGATCTTTTCTTCAAGAGCTTTATCAATAAGAACCAGTTTGACTCTATCCGCCGGATGTTGGATAAGGCGCAGAAAGGACTTTGTTTCCCGATGTCCGCCATACTTAAGATATATCCGTTGCTGGATACGCTTGCTTCCGAGAAACAAGGGTTCTATGCGGTGATCAAGTTTATGACGATTCTCTACGAACTTTCCCTCTTTGAAGAAGAGGCCCGACATTGTCCAGTTCGTCTTTTGCCAAGATAGATGTTCATTCCGATAGCCGCCGGTACAGAAGGTGCAGGAATATATCAATGCCCATTATCTATTCTTCGTGCAGGCAGATGCACATAAGCGGTTAATAGCGACTGGATAAATCCTTTTCTTACTTCCCTTGTTGGGATAAGCCAGTGTATACAGTTGGAAATCCGATCATATCCCTTAATTGTGAGATAACCGCTTTGGTAGAGCAATCGGAAGAGGATCGGTGATTCTATTGCTGGGCGCATCAAACTGTTCATGGTGGCGGTCGTGTTATCCAGTTCCCGGATATCAAAACGTTTTCTTGTAGAATATCTATGAGAAAGTGGGAGTGCCGGTAGAAAACCAGAAATTCTCATAACTCTTTTGCGCAAATGCATTGAATAAACTAAATGGATTATAAATATTCACAATTCTCGCTGAAATGATAACCATCATATTGTTGTTTCAAATGTACAATAGGCTTCCTCGTTGTATAGCTTTCCTTGTTGGCTTGCGCCATTTGTTCAATATCAATTTGCAATTGCGTGCGCAGTTCTTGTTCGGTGATGCCACAGATAGCACTGTAATCATCCCTCATGCTGATATTCTGCAAGTTATTCAACTCGCTGAAGATACTCATTTGGCTGAATTTGCTGATGCCTGTCAATAATAAGAAGCGAAGATACTGTCCCTGGGCTTTCAGTGGACTAAAGAAATCCCGCATGATATTACGTATTTCCCTTTGAACTTCATCATTATGATTGCTGTCCAGCATTGGTGAGTCATACTCATCTATTAATACCACCACCTGTTTACCCGTCTGTTTGTAAGCACGACGAATAATTCCTTCAAAACGTAAACTGAAAGTCGTTTCTCCTTCTTCCCGTTGATAAATTTTCTCCCATAAAAGCAATTGGCGGTTAATAACGGCTGACAGCATATCAGCGGTTATATATTTACTCACACTGAAATCAAAGTGTAATACCGATAAACCGTCCAATCCTTTTCCAGAGTCTCCATAGCCAAGCCCTGAAATAGTTCTTTTTTTCCTAGGAAATAAGCCTCTAGTGTAGAAACCAGCAAACTTTTTTCCAAAGCGTCGGGGACGACTTAGAAAATAGACTTTATTTGTATGAGTCAAGCGATAAATCAATTCCGTTTTATCAACATAGACACAATCATTATTGCGTAAATCTTCAAATTTCTGTATTCCTATCGGATATCTTCTGAAATTCTCTTCCATGACGCATATCTGTTTTTAGCGTGAAACATACACAAAGATAATGATATTTAGTTTCAAGTCAATTATGCCTGTTCTTTTTTTAAGAAAGTCCAACGTTGGATATATACTTAGTGGGAAAGGAGCTATCGGTGTTTCTTTTCGTAATGCATTGAAAAGCGGTGAAACATATCTTTGACGACAAGCGGGTGGAAATACACTATCAGCCAAAATTTTCACCTTCTCACAACTGTCAGCCGATTAATTTTATGCATAATGAGAGATAAAAAGTGAAGTTCCGGTCTTAAATTTGCTTATAAACAAGTTAAACTAATAGCGTAAGTGATTGATAATACGTTTGTAACATCTTGTCATCATCTTGCAATGACTCTTTCAATAGATTGTATTTTTTTCGTCTTATGGTTGTAATGCCCACCCTCTATCTTTGCCGACGTAATAAAAACGTAGAGCGAAGTTCGATGAAAAAACTATTTCTTTTAAGATTTTCAGTTGCAGCCTTCTTTTTTGCCTGTTGTGTGTTCTTCCCGCATTGGCTGCCAATATTAAGATTAAAGGAGCTGTGAAAGACAAACTATCCAAGGAACCTTTGATAGGAGCAACGATACGGCTGGTAGGCACTCCTGCTGGAGCCGTCACTGATATGGACGGTAATTTTGAATTGAACAGTACTGGTGTTTTGGAAGGTTTGTATGATATAGAGATTAAATATGTAGGTTACAAAACGGAAGTACGCCGTAAAGTACGTGTGGAGAATGGAAAACTGGTGATACTGAATCTGGAGTTGGAAACCGATGCACAGGAACTTGCCGATGTGGTGGTTGTAGCTAAGAAGAATAGGGAAAATGAGAATATGCTGTTGCTCGAACAGCAAAAAAAAGCAGTAATTGCCGTACAATCTGTTGGTGTCAGGGAGCTTTCCCGCAAAGGTGTTTCGGATGCAGAAGGTGCTGTGACGAAAGTTGCCGGAGTGTCTAAACAAGACGGAGTGAAAAATGTCTTTATCCGTGGATTGGGGAGACCGCTACAATGCAACTACTTTTAATGGATATGCTCTTCCTTCCGAAGACCCGGAATATAAGAATATCTCTCTTGATTTCTTCGGTACGGATATTATTCAGTCCGTAGGCGTAAATAAAGCATTCAACGCGGGAGGCAGCAGCGATGTCGGAGGGGCAACCATTGATATTGTATCCAAAGAACTAATTGGTAGCGGTAATCTGGGATTCGGCATTTCCGGTGGCTTGAATACACAAACGGTAGCAGCCGATTTTCTGAAACAGGATGGAGTGAACTTCATGGGCTTTGCCAATCGTACCGAACCTGCCGATGAAAACTCATGGAACTTCAGAAATAAGTTAGACCCTTCCGCTCAACATCTTCAAATCAACCGGAGCTACAGTATTTCCGGAGGTAAACGATTCTATGTCGGAAAAGACAAAAATCCGCTTTCTTTCTTCTTCCTGACTGCCGGGCATACGACGGACTATCAGTATACGGATGAAATCATACGTAATACCACTACCAGCGGTACGGTATATAAAGATATGAATGGTAAGAAGTATGCGGAGAATATTAGTCAGCTGGCACTTGCCAATGTGGATTTCGATATGCAGAATCGTCATCACATCAGTTATAATTTGATGATGATTCATGCCAATACCCAGTCGGTGGGCGATTACAACGGTAAGAACTCGATTTTTAGTGACGACTATGAAAACCTCGGATTCACCCGTCGCCAACAAACAAATGACAATATGCTGATCGTTAACCAACTAATGACTAACTGGGGATTGACCAAATCATTAAGTCTTGATGCAGGTGCTTCCTATAATATGGTGAAAGGCTATGAACCGGATCGTCGTATCAATAACCTGACTAAAGCGGAAGACGGCTATACGTTGCTAAGGGGCAACTCACAACAGCGCTACTTCTCAACTTTAGATGAAGACGACTTGAATGTAAAAAGCAGGCTTGGTCTATCGTCTGAAAGATAATATAGAAGAGATTTCGAATGTCCGTTTCGGATATACAGGCCGATTCGTAGATGATAACTTCAAAGCTACGGAGTATAACCTGACCGTAGGACATGTTTCTACCCTCCTTCTTTGGACGACTTCTCGCTTGACGATTATTATAATCAGGAAAACTTTGCTTCCGACTGGTTCAAGATACAAAAGAACTTAGATGAATATACAGTAAAAAAGAATATCCATTCCGCTTATGCGGAAGCTACCTACCAGTTTACTCCCCGTTGGGTTGTAAATGTAGGAATGAAGTATGACAATGTGGATATTGAAGTGGATTATAATGTGAATCGTGGAGGCTCTAAAGGAAACAATACCATCCAAAAGATTATTTCCTGCCCAGCTTGAATCTCAAATACAATCTGAATGATAAAAACTCGCTTCGTCTGGGAGCTAGTAAAACATATACGCTTCCGCAGGCAAAGGAAATATCTCCTTACCGTTATGTCGGCGTGAACTTCAACAGTCAGGGTAACCCCAATCTGAAACCTTCGGATCATTATAACCTTGATCTGAAGTGGGACTTTAATCCCACTCCGACCGAGTTGATTTCTCTCACAGCTTTCTATAAATTGATTAAGAATCCAATATCCCGCATCGAAGTGGCAAGCGCCGGAGGATACCTTTCGTATGAAAATATAGCCGATAAGGCAACAGTGGCCGGAGTGGAAGTAGAAGTACGTAAGAATCTGTTTGTCCGTCCGGTGAGTAATGCCGCACGGAATGAATAAACTCTCTTTGGGATTGAATGGCTCTTATATCTACACAAATGCGAAAATGCCTCTGGCAACGGTTACCACCGGATCGCAACTGGAAGGGGCCGCTCCCTGGATCGCCAATTTCGACTTGTCCCACAACTTCACGAAAGGAGAACGCAGTTTTGTCAATACATTGGTACTTAATTATGTGAGTGATAAGATATATACCATTGGCACACAGGGTTATCAGGATATGATGGAGAAGGGAGTACTGACACTGGATTTTGTATCCCAAAGCCAAGCTGAACAAGCATCTTTCGCTTAACCTGAAAGCCCGTAACCTGCTGAATCCCTCTTATAAGTTAAGCCGCAAAGCGAACGAAAACGGGGAAAAGGTGATACTGAATGATTATAAAAAAGGAATAAATATCAGTCTGGGAGTGTCGTGCACATTTTAAACCGGATAATGAAATAAGATTATTAACTAATTATTAAAGCAAAATGAAAAGATTGTTTGTAAACTTTATGACGTTTGCCGCTATGGCAACTGCACTGACATTCACTGCGTGTAGTAGTGATAGTGACGGAGACGGTGATGGTAACGGAGATGGTGGAAACAACGGTGGGACCGGTAGCTCTATTGTTGTGGGCGAAAATATCCTGTCCGGCACGCTGACCGGAGAACAGACATTGGAAGCTAAGGAATATATTCTGAACGGAACGGTAGTCATTGAAAATGGAGGCCGTCTGAATATCCCTGCCGGAACAACGATTAAGGCTCGCGAAGGTTTCAGCAGTTATCTGCTGGTAGCACAGGGCGGTAAACTTTATGCTGACGGTACAGCTGATAAACCGATTGTTTTCACTGCCAATTCAACAACCCCTACATCCGGTTATTGGGGAGGAATTATTATCAATGGTAAAGCTCCGATTTCCGGTCCGAACGCCAATAAGAGTGATACAGGTCTGACGGAAATCGACAACAACTATAAATACGGTGGTAATGTCGATAATGACAATTCCGGTTCACTGACTTATGTGAAAATCTGCTATGCCGGTGCCCGCTCTACTGCCGATATCGAGCACAACGGATTGACACTGAACGGTGTTGGAAACGGTACCAAGATCGAGAATATCTACATTCTTGAGAGCGCGGATGATGCCATCGAATTCTTTTTGGCGGTACGGTGAATGTAACCAACCTATTGGCTGTGAACCCGGATGATGATATGTTCGACTTCACTCAAGGATATTCCGGTAAATTGAAAAACTGCTATGGTGTTTGGGAAAGCGGTTATACTAGTACGGAAGCAGATCCGCGCGGCATTGAAGCAGATGGTAACTTGGATGGTGACTATCCGGATCATTTACGTCAGTCAGACTTTGCGGTTGAAAATATGACAATCGTAAATAATGCTGCCAATACAACGGATAATGCAGACCGTATGCAAGACGTGATTAAAATCCGTCGTGGAGCAAAAAAGCTACGATCACCAATGCCCTTGTCAAAGGTTCCGGCGGTACAATCGATTTGATTGATATGAATGACAGTAAAGGGGCAGGAAGTGCAGCTTCCAGCATCAGCATCACCCATACATTGAGTTTTAAGAATAAGTTGAACGGTACATTGAATACATTTACCGAGCCGACTACGAATACTGAATGCAGATGCATCCCTGTTCACTTGGACTGGATATAATATTTCCTCATTATAATAAGATATAGGTTAGCGGAGTCCGTATTTTTTTTAATAGGAGGTGTGGGAGAATTTGTAACAAACAGATTCTCCCATATTCTATTTATTTATTTTCGTAATCTTTTCTTTTAGCTTTTTATTTGCTCCTTTTATGGTATCAGTGATTACCTTTTTGTATATTTGTCAACCTATTGTCTTTACAATAATACAAAATATGCAGACAGACAACGAGCGATACAGAAAAATGGCTTCTCTTGCACAAATCGGGTGGTGGGAAGTAGATTTAACGGCAGGATATTATTTGAACTTTTATGAACAAAAATATGGTGAGGTCTGGCTTGCATACCCGTTCAGGTTTTCGTGAAAAGGGTACAGGTGTTGATGGAGTGTGATAAGTCTTTCGAATAACCATGTTGAGGCCCTCAAGGAAGAAGATCAAAGGGATGCATTAAGACGTGTGAATGATTTGCTTTGTCGTCAGAATTTTGTTTCGGCAATCGTTAAGCTTCGTTTCCTACGTGATGAGGCAGTAGAATCTTAAAAATGCAGATACTTAAGAGATATTCTCTCGAATCTTTATAATGGGAAAGGCTCTGCTTATACTTTTTAATACCAATGAAATTTATGTTCATCATAGTTGTATCTAATGGTTGTTTGAAGGCGAGTGTCGGCAGAGATAGATAATCTTTATGACATGCCTGCCAGTGAGTCAAAATGCTGGTGGAGTGAATAGATATTATCGGGCAAGTTTATTTATTTTGAACATGACTGAGCAGCATAGAAGAGGCCCTCATTTAGCTTCATCAGATTTTGTAGTTCAGGAATCAAATCGTTAGCTGCACCTTTGACAGACAAAGTAATCATGTAGACATATGGGGATTGATTTGGTTGAGACTTACCATGACTGGAGTAATGAAGATTTTCAATGGTTCTCCTCATTGGGAAATATTATAAATATCTGTATCGAGCTGCGTAAAAACTAAGGACAAGGTAATCCGTGAACAGACTTTCTAAATAATCTGTTTCATTTTATGCCGATGGGATATACGTATGTCCATTATCCGTGACGAGAATAATAAACCTTGATTATCCGGGTTTGGATGCGAATGAGGAATCAGTTCAACCTTTTTCGGGCTTCCTTTGGAGTCGTATATTGTTCTTTTGGCATCCTGAAAAGCATCCTGACTATCTCCAAAAACTTAATTTTCTGGAAGAAATACTGATAGTAATTCTTATAGGGAGAAAGATGAATATTTTCCAAGAACGGAACGGTATACGCATTGGGTTATTTATTCCCGAAAAGATATTTAAAATAGTCGGTTTGTTCCCTGATCTACAGGATCGGTACAAGCTAACCGGGCATTG
>VOFC01005195.1_pt1 | contig 10908 bp, 21 predicted proteins | sample 5384161 | NCBI WGS metagenome assembly VOFC01 (sample SAMN12384722, study PRJNA508395) | human gut metagenome | isolation source: healthy gut B | host: Homo sapiens | reverse complement strand
CAGCCGGGAAAAGTGCCGCTGGGTGCCCATTGTGATCCCAGCGCTTTTGAGCGTGCAGTTCATCAGCCACAGCCACTATATCATCCCCAGACCCAGGCATATGTGCAGAGTCTGGCGGACCCGGACAAGCCGAACATGAGCTTTTTTGACATTTTCGGAACCCCGATGCCGGGAATTTGTCGGATGAATTCGTGACGGTGGACAATGAGACCGGGGATAAGACCCTCAATGACAACGGCGGCCGGTGTGCGGGTGAAGCTGCTGTTCCACGCGGGCAAATGCTTTCCTGGATTCCAAGGGCTCGGGCGTGGGTGTGGGCAACTTACGGAGATCTGGCCGGGACGGTCGAAAGCTGGTCTGGGCATCCACTGCTTCCTGGCCCGCATTGTGGCGGACTGCGGCATTTTCGCCTGATCCCGCTGTGCGCCATCGCCCACCTGCTGCTGAAAAATATGCTGCAGGAGCATGGTGGGAACCATCCGGCGGAAGGAGGGCGCTTATTGGGGCGGCGCACTGCTGCTGGCGGCACTGGTGGCGAACTATCCCAGGTCATCGACGTGGTGCTGGTCTGCATACCCAGCCGCATCAGCCCTGATCCTCTTTGACACGCCGGATGAGCACCTGGCGGTTTATCTGCTGGCGCTGATCTTTTGCCGTTCATGGTGTTTGAAAACTTCCGGTCTGCTGAAGATCCGCATGGAGGAGCGGGGCTTGCAGTACTCCTGCTTTGTGATCCTGCTCAAGGCGCTGACCCTTGTGTTCACGGTGCTGCTGTTCCTGACCTATGAAAAGAGCGCTTTCCGCAGCGCCATCTATGCCATCGCCGCCGCGGGAGATCGCCACAGGGGCTGGCACTGCTCCTGTTTTTTCCCTGCGGCATGCCGCTGCTGACGGAGCCGGTGGATCGCCAGCTGCTGGGACGGATGCTACGGTTCGGCCTGCCAGCTGCTGCCGGCCTCCATGCTGGGCTGGGCGCTGACGTCCATGGACAAGGTGATGCTGCGCACCATGTGCAGCTACTCGGAGCTGGGGTCTGTATTCCGCCGCCTTCAAAATCGTCAACGTCCTGGGCGTTGTGCAGTCCTGCTTCACCCTGTACTGGGTGCCCCTGCCTACCGGTGGTATGAGAGCAAACGGGAGCAGAGGTTCTTTTCAGAGGCCAACGACATCGTGGCCTGCGTGATGAGCGTCATGTGCTTCGGCGTGCTGCTGTGCAAGGATGCTGGTGGCGCTGATCCTGGGGGCGAATTTTGCCCAGGCGGTCTATATTTTCCCCTTTATCATGCGCACCCCATCATGTACACCATGTCCGAGACTACGGCGGTGGGCATCAGCTTTGCCAGGAAGACGGGTATAATATCGTGGTTTCCGCCCTTTCCGGGGGCGTGAACATCCTGCTGAACTACCTGCTGATCCCTGGCGTGGAACGGGACGGCGCCGCTGTGGCCACGGGAATTTCCTATCTGGTCTTTTTCTGGGGCAGGACGCTGATCTCCCCGGAAAATATGGTATCGCTTCCGCCTGGAGAAGTACCTGCTCTACACGGTGCTGATCCTCATCAACTGCGGGCTGCATACATTTGTCACCGGGTGGGCGCCCTACGCCGTGTCGGCGGTGAGCCTGGTTGTGACGGCGGCGGTCAACTGGCGGCCGCTCAGGAGTGCATACGAATTTTTCCGGGCCAATGCGTAAAGAGAGTGCCTGAGACAATATATACAATATATGGGAGGATTTAGGACCAATGAGAAAAGAGTATGGGGCCAGCCGGTACAGGCGCACAAAGCTGGACTGGTTCGGGGCGATCGCCATGTTCCTGCTGCTGGGCGCGAAAGCAGCCTCCATATTTGCCGGCTCATGGCCACCAAAATGCTGACGACCACCAACATGGTGCTGGCCATGGCTGCGCTGCTGGTGGTCAACGGGCTGCATATTTTCGTGCAGCTGCCCCTGCGGCGCAATAAGCTGGGCAAGCTCCTGTGCGGCGTGGTGGCGGTGCTCCTGTCGGCGGCGATGATCTACGGCACCGTGGCGGCCGGAGCGGTGCAGGCAGCCCTGAACAAGATCTCCGGCATTGCGGTGGAAAAGCAGGTGACGGCGGTCATCGTCATGAAGGAGGACGAGGCCACGGAGCTGGGCGACACCAAGGGATACCGCTTCGGCGTGCTGGCCGGCCGGGACACGGAGAACACCCAGCAGATCCTGTGCAGCATTGAACAAGAGCATGGGGCAGGTGAAGACCCGCGACTATGAGACCCCCCGCCCTGGTGGACGCACTGTATGACGATGAGGTGCAGGCCATTATCCTCAACGAGGGTATATCCCCGTGCTGACGGAGCAGGATGGGTACAAGGATTTTCCAGCCGCACCAGGATCCTGTATGAATACGTTACCGAGCATGAGATCCGTCCATCAAGCCCTCCGGCTCCATCACCAAAGGAGCCCTTTGTAGTGTATTGCAGCGGCAGCGATGAGGCGGGACTCCGATATCACGGCCAGAACCGCAGCGATGTGAATGTGCTGGCGGTGGTGAACCCCACCACCCGCCAGATCCTGCTGGTGAACACCCCCCGGGACTATTACCTGCCCCTGGCCCACAACGGGGAAATGGACAAGCTGACCCACGCAGGGCTGTACGGCGTGCAGGAGACCATGGCGGTGCTGGATAATCCTCTACGGGACGAAGACGTCCTACTACGGCCGGGTCAATTTCTGGGGGTCTGATCGACATTGTGGACGCCCTGGGCGGCATCGACGTCTATTCGGACTATGCTTTCACTGCCACTGGCGATGTGGCCGGCTATGAATACAGTACTTACAGCTATACAGAGGGCTGGAAAACACACGAACGGCGAGCAGGCCCTGACATTCAGCCGTGAGCGCCAGCCCTTCGGACGGACGGGGACAACCAGCGCGGGCGCAACCAGATGAAGGTCATCCGGCGATTATTGAGAAGGCGGCCTCGCCCAGTATCCTCAAGGGCTATCAGGATGCTGCTGAAGGCCCTGTCCGACAACTTTCATCACCAATATCCTATGACCAGATATCGTCCCTGGTGAAGATGATGCAGTCGGACGGCTTTTCACTGGAACATTCACCAGTTTCAGCCAAGCAGGGAGAGGGGCGACGACATGATGCCCTGCTACTCCGCCGGGGAGGTGCTGTGGGTCATGCCGCCGGATTACAGACTCCGTAAACACCATCCAAAGGCCATCACCCAGGTGATGAACGGGGGAGGAAGATCGCCCCCGCTTTCCGGCACGACCAGAATAAAATCGCGAAAGCCAGTACAGGTGGGTATTTTTGCTTTCGCAAAAACCAAGACGGAGGAATAGACAGACGGCTTTACCAAAAATCAAAAGCTCATGGGGGCATGCCTTTGCCCTGTTTACACCACGCTGGTCTGGGGCAGCTGCTTTGTGCTGACCAAGGTTATGCGGGCCTTTACCCCCCATCAGATCATTCCCCTGCGCATGGGTCTTGCGTACCTGGCCCTGTGGGCCCCTGCGGCCCCAAAAACCATGGGGCTGCCGTGGAAGGATGAGCTGATGTTCATCCTCATCGGTATTACCGGCGGCAGCTTCTACTTCTTCCTGCAGAATACCGCCTCGGCCCATACCTCCGCCGCCAACGTCAGTATTTTGGTATCCATGTCCCCTATCCTCACGGTGATCCTGGCGCAGCTGTTCTCCCGCAGGGGAGAAGCTGGGCAAGTGGGTCTACATCGGCGCCGTGGTGGCCATCGCCAGCGTGGTGATGGTGGTACTCAACGGCACCCTGTCCTTCCATCTAAGCCCCTTGGGCGACCTGCTGGCTCTGGCCGCCGCCCTCATGTGGGCGGTGTACTCCATCCTCGTCAAAAAGTATACCGAGGCGGTACGACAACTTCCTTGTGACACGCCGGGTGTTCCTGTGGGCCTTTATCACCTGTGCCCCTGATGCTCATCACCGACGGCATGCCCAACTGGCACCGCTGTTCACCCAGCCGGGGATTCTCAGTTCCTGGCTGTTTCTGGGAGTGTTTGGCAACGCCCTGTGCTTTGCCATCTGGAACATCGCCTTCAAGCGGCTGGGCGTGGTCATCACCAACAACTATCTGTACGCCTCCCCCTTTGTCACCGTGGTGGTGGGCTGGCTGCTTTGCTGGGGAGAGAAGATGCTCCGTCGAGCATCATCGGTGCGGTGCTCATTACCTTGGGCGTCATCTTTGCCAATAAGCAGACGGAAAAAACAAGTATAACTTACAAAGTGGGTGGATTGGCGTGCCTTTCCGCCCGCTTTTTTGTATAGAAAACCGGCTGCGGCGGGAACAATTCCAGGCAGATGCATCTGGCGGTGACGCTGATCTTCGGCGCCGTTTATTTCTATATCCCGTGCTGCCGCCGCTGAACCTGCACTCCGGCGACTTCTATGTGTTCGTGCTGCTGCTGTGCGCGGTGTACTGCGGCTGCGCGATTCTGACCTCCGGCTTTCAGGGCAGCGGAGCCAAGGGCTACTTCGGCTTCGTGAAAAAGCAGTGCACCGTGCCCTTTGTGCTGGCGCCGGCGCTGGTGGTCACGGCGCTGATGGGCACGGCCGTCGGCTGGGAGGTGTTCCGGGCCGGGTCCTACCGGGACCTGCTGACCGTGGAGAACGGCGACTTCGCCGCCGAAGTGAGGAGATCAGCTATGACCAGATCCCCATGCTGGACCGGGACTCCGCCACAAAGCTGGGCAACCGCAAGCTGGGCGAGCTGGCGGACATGGTCTCCCAGTTCGAGGTGGCCGATGACTATACCCAGATCAACTACCAGGGCCGCCCTGTGCGCGTCACGCCCCTGCGCTACGGCGATATCATCAAGTGGCTGAACAACCGCGCCGACGGCCTGCCCGCCTATCTCATTATCGACATGGTCACCCAGAACGTGGAGGTCATCCGCCTGGACCAGGGCCTCCGCTATACCACCGCCGAGCACTTCGGCCGGAATCTGTACCGCTATCTGCGGTTCCACTACCCCACCTATCTGTTTGACGAGCCGGCCTTCGAGATCGACGAGGACGGCGACCCGTTCTGGGTCTGCCCCCGTGTCAGCCACACCATCGGTCTGTTCGGCGGCACGTGATATCATCGGTGCCGTGCTGGTGAACGCCGTCACCGGCGAGAGCGCCTACTACAAGACCGGCGACGTGCCCGACTGGGTGGATCACGTCTACACCGCCGAGCTGATCATCCAGCAGTACGACTACCACGGTACCTATATCCACGGCTTCATCAATTCCCTGTTCGGCCAGCGGGATGTCACCGTTACCACCGATGGCTACAACTACATTGCCATCGGTGATGACGTGTATATGTACACCGGTGTCACCTCCGTGGTATCCGATGAGTCCAACATTGGCTTTATTCTCTCCAACCAGCGCACGAAGGAAACGCGGTTCTATCTGCGTGGCCGGCGCGGAGGAGTTCTCCGCCATGGATTCCGCCCGGGGTCAGGTACAGCAGATGAACTACACGGCCACCTTCCCGCTGCTGCTGAATATCTCCGACCAGCCCAGGTACTTTATGGCGCTGAAGGACGCCGCCGGTCTGGTGAAGATGTACGCCATGGTCTGGATCGCCGCCGCCCTTGCGATGCTGGCCACTAAGAAGTACAGAAAGTACGGCCTCTGCCTGGGCCTGTCTGGTGGCAGGCCTGCCGATCTGCAACATCGGGCTTAAAAACATCGTAGCCGGCCTGCCCCTGCTGGCTGGAGGCCATAGACCTGCTGGTGAAGAATCCCAGGATTACCCTTCCCCTCGGGTCATACCTGGTCTGCGGTGACAGGGGCCTGGTGGTCACCAGCTGCCAACAGAAAATTTGGCTACTATGCCGCCATCCCGCTGGCAGTGCTGCTGGCATTCTCCCGGCTGTATCTGTTTGTGCATTTTCCATCGGATGTACTGGCAGGCGCACCCTTATCGGCGCGCTGCTGGGCATCCTGGCTGTGGTGCTGCGCAGCGCCTGAGTGCCAAGTGTTGTAAAAAATAAGAGATAAAAAACTCCCGTATTTAGTAAATAAATACACGGAGTTTTTTGCAGAATTGGAAAATGCTGGTTTACACCAGCGCATGTGAAAGTGCAAAGTATGGTCAATAGTTCTACGGCGATGAAGGACATCCAGTAAGATGCTGCGGTGATCTCCTGCAGAGAGAGCTGCCGGTGGGTGCAAGGCAGTGGAGAGGCGGCATTCCAATACCGTCCTGAGCCGCGCCCCTGAAGCCCCGAAGGGGTGGTAGGCGGCGCTGGTGCGCCCGATACAGCGCAGGGATATGGCAGTATCCCATGAGGCTGCGCAGACAGCGAACTGAGGTGGTACCACGGGTTTTTCGTCCTCTGTGTCCTGAAAGGGACACGGAGGGCGTTTTTGTTGCCCGGTGAGATTTGAAATATATAAAGGAGGCCTACAATGCCTGCAATCACTTTTTACAAACACGAACCTATCCCCATGGAGATGCACAAGGTGAAGATTGTCCAGCAGTTGCATCTGCTGCCTGCGGCCCAGTTGTCTGGAGAGAATGCAAAGGGCGGGCTTCAACACCTTCCAGCTGCACAACGGGGACATCTTTCTGACATGCTCACAGACTCCGGCGTGAACGCTATGTCTGACCTGCAGCAAGTCCGCTATGCTTCCGGGCCGACGATGCCTATGCTGGCTCCGAGACATTTTTCCGGATGCGCGCAAAGCTGGAGGAGCTGTTCGGCGTGCCCTTCTGCCTGCCCGCCCATCAGGGCCGCGCCTGCGAGAATATTCCCTGGCCACCCGTTTTGTAAAGCCCGGCAGCTGCGTTATCATGAATTACCACTTCACCACCGCCAAGGCACACATCACCCGCTTTGGGCGGCCGGGTGGAGGAGCTGGTCCGCGCCGAAGGCCTGGTGAGCAAAAGCAGTCTGCCCTTTAAGGGGAATATCGACCTGGAGGCCCTGGAAGCCTGTATTCAGCGCGAGACGCCGGCGAACATTCCCTTCGTGCGCCTGGAGGCCGGCACCAACCTCATCGGCGGCCAGCCTATCTCCTATGCCAACATGAAGGCGGCCACGGACATCTGTCGCCGACACGGCATTCTGGCGGTGCTGGACGCGTCCCTTTGCAGGATAACCTCTACTTCATCAAGACCCGGGAGGAAGAGATGAAGGACTTGTCCGTCCGGGAAATTCCCCTGCAAAGACGCAGATCTGTTCGACATTATTTACTTCTCTGCCCGGAAGTTTGGCTTTTTGCCCGGGCGGAGCCATCCTGGTCCGGGACAAGGAGCTGTTCCACTCCATGGAGGATCTGATCCCCATGTTCGAGGGCTTCCTCACCTACGGCGGCATGTCCGTGAAGGAGATGGAGGCCATGACGGTGGGCTTTGAGGAGACCATGGACATGGACGTGATCTCTCAGGGGCCCCAGTTCATCGACTACTGCGTGGATAGGCTTTCGGAGTACGGCATTCCCGTCATTACCCCGGGCGGCGGCCTGGGCGCGCATATTGATGTGAAGGAATTCCTGCCCCATGTGCCTCAGGAGCAGTACTCCGCCGGAGCCCTGGCCTGCGCCCTGTATATCTGCGGCGGCATCCGGGTATGGAGCGGGGCACCTGTCCGAGGAGCGGGAGCCGACGGCACGGAGCGCATCGCCTCCATGGAGCTGCGCGTCTGGCCTTCCCGAGACGGGTGTTTACTCTATCCCAGACGGAGTATGTCATTGACCGGGTGAAGTGGCTCTTCGACCACCGGGAACTGGTGGGCGGCCTGCGGGTTTGTACACGAACCGGCTACCCTGGCTTTTTCACCGGTGTGCTGGAGCCCACCTCCCACTGGCCGGAGAAGCTGGCTGCTGCCTACAGGGCCGACTTCGGCGAGGAGCAGTAAGAAAATTTTAAAGAAACACCGCCGCAGGCTCCGGTTTCCGGGGTTTGCGGCGGTGTTTTGCTTTGGTCTTAATAATGATATTTTTTTCGTTTCAGCAGCAGGAAGAGGGCTGAGAGCACCACGGCCATGACCTCGGCCACCACGATGGACAGCCATATGCCGTTCAGTCCCCAGAGCTTGGCAGGAGCAAAGACGGCTGCCACCTGGAACACCAGGGTGCGCAGGAAAGCGATGAGGGCCGAGGTGAGGCCGTCGCTGAGGGCGGTGAAGAAGCCCGAGGCGTAGATGGCGAAGCCCATGAAGAAAAACGACAGGCCGAAGATGCGGAAGCCTGAGATGGTCATGGCCATCAGCTCTGCGTCATAGCCCACGAAAATGGCGGCCAAAGCCGGGCCAGGGCCTGGGACGCAAGAACCATCACTACGCCGAAGATGGCGACCATTTTCAGACTCTTGCGCAGCAGACTTTGCAGCTCGCTGTGGTTCTGCGCGCCGAAATGGTAGGAGACGATGGGGCTGTGCCGATGGAATAGCCCATGAAGGCGGCGGAGAAGATCATACCACATACATCATCACCTGTAGGCGGCCACGCCGTCCTCCCCGGCGAAGTGCAGGAGCTGCAGGTTATAGAGCATACCACCAGGCTCATGGCGATGTTGCTCATAAACCCGAGGAGCCGTTGGTGCAGGCTTTCGGATCACCTGGCCGTCCAGGCGGCACTTTCCCAGGCGCAGAAGACTGGAGTTTTTCCGACCGAAGTAAATGAGAGGTACGCCTCCGCCTACCACCTGGCTCAGGGCCGCCGCCGCCGCGCCGGCCAGCTTATACTCCTGCGGCAGGGTGATGACCAGCACTGCGTCCAGCACCATGTTGGTCACACCTGAGGCCACTGTCACCAGAAGACCCAGCCGGGGCTTTTCTGCGGTGGTGCAGAAGGCCTGAAAGAGCATTTTGCAGCACGTTAAACGGCAGGGCCAGCAGGACGATGCGGGCGTAGATCACGGCGTTTTCCAGCATGTCGCCCTCACCGCCCAGAAGCCCGCCACGGGCCGGATGAACACGATGCCCAGCGCCGCCAGTACCGCGCCCGCCGCTGCCGTGATATACACGAACAGGGGAGAAACAGTGGTTGGCCTTTTCCTTATCCCCCCCCTCGCCGAAGGCCTGGGCCACGATGGCCGAGCCGCCGGTGCCGAACATGAGGCCCGCGGTGGACAGAATCATGAGACACGGCCAGGTGAGGTTCACGGCGGCAAAGGGGTCTTGCCGGCAAAATTGATACAAAGAAGCCGTCCACCACCCCGTAGATGGAGGTGAAGATCATCATGCCGATAGTGGGCAGGGTGAAGTATCAGGCGCTTGTAGGTAAAATGATCTGGATAACTGAATCTTGTCTTTTCATGGTTCTCTCCCTGCGTCAAGCGGCCCGCGGGCCGCCGCAAATTATAGCTTTTCCACTTCCGGCGGAAGCACTTGGTATATTTTTCCAACAGACGGATGTGGGTGCAGACCTCCTCCTCCGTCCAGCCGTCGAAGGCCCGGAGCTCGGCGCGGGAGGAGGCGGGCGGCGGTCTGCTCGGCGTAGGCTTGGCCCTTTCCGTCAGGACGGCCAGCTTACCCTACCCCCTTGTAGGGCTCCAGGTAGAGAATGCCGTCTTTTTCCAGGGCGCGGACGGCGGAGTTCAGGGTCTGCTTGCTGACGCCGGACATTTGTAAATATCGCCCAGGGGCAGCGGCCCTCTCGCCGTCGTAGAGGGCGCGTAGAGCACCAGGGACACGCTGTCGGAGATGCCCAGGCGCAGGTCGGCCAGATGGTACAGCGAGTCCATTTCGCTGGCGAGATAATTGATGCGCCGCAGCTGGCGGGCGTATTTTTTATCCATAGCACACCTCTTACCTGAAATCATGTAAGAGTGAGTTTAGTACGAAATCGTACATTTGTCAAGAAAAAATCCATCGAACCGGGCCGTATCAAATGGCCAAAAATTACAAATCCTATGGGACAAACGCATGGATGGAGGAAAACACATGAAGCGAAAAAATACTGATCCCGGTGCTGGCTGCGGCGGTGATAGCGGCGGTGGCCCTGGCGGCCAGCAGCATCGGGAGAAATGCCGATGCCGGAGACAGGCACATTCTGGTGGCGTATTTCTCCGCCACAGGCAATACAAAAAAGCCGTGGCGGAAACGGCTGCCACGGTGCTGCGGGGAGATATCTTCCGCATTATCCCGGAGGAGAGATACCCGAGGATGACCTGGGCCACGGGGCCGATGCCCGGGTAACCCGGGAGCAGGCCGACCTGAACAGCCGCCCGGCTATCAAGAACCGGGTGGAAAACTGGGACCAATATGACACCATCGTTATTGGCTATCCCATCTGGGGCGGCGACGCTCCCTTTGGATCGTCAGCACCTTTAAGCCGAGAGCTACGATTTCACGGGCGAAAGGTGGCGGTATTCTGCACCTCCGGCAGCAGCGGCGTGGAGAGAGCGAGGCAAACATCCAGGCGCTGCTGCCGGAGGCGGTCTTCCTTCCGGGGAGGCGGTTTGAAACGGATGCGTCCGTGCCGATGTCCGGCCTGGGCGGCGGAGGCGGGCTTGTGAGCGCGCCCGCCAAAGCCTTGTAGAGCCTGTCGCATGGGGCGGTTACAGAGACCCGCCCTCCCATCCGAAACGGATAGAGGGCGGGGTCTCTTTTTGGAAAGGGGTATGAATAGATCTCCTGTGGCATCTCCTGCCTCCGCTGCACTTCCGGAACGCATGATTCCGATATAGCCACCGGCATGATACGGTGCTGTGACTTTTTTACATTGGTCACATCAGAGTTCTTAACCATGACTGCTTTTCCATTACCGATATAACCACCGGCATCTCCAAGAGCCACATCATCATTTTTTCCGGATGCTGTTACAACTAAGTTGTTTCCCTCAATAGAAGAATCGGAAATTCTCGGATAAGCCACATCCATAACACTGAGAAGCTGCGTTACATTTAAGAGTCCCAGTAACTTAATAGAACCTGTCTGTGCCACATCACC
>VOFC01000978.1_pt1 | contig 10911 bp, 18 predicted proteins | sample 5384161 | NCBI WGS metagenome assembly VOFC01 (sample SAMN12384722, study PRJNA508395) | human gut metagenome | isolation source: healthy gut B | host: Homo sapiens | reverse complement strand
TTTGATAAATTGAACTTTTGGATCAATGATTCCTCCATAGTACTCTATGCGGCAGATATTGACCATGATCCGGATCTGCTTTTATTCTACAGATGATAATAGAATCAATCCGGCAAGTTATCTGGCTGATACGGCGAAGCAACCACAATAAGCAGAGAAACAGGAGAGAGTATGACACTTCAGCAGTTAAGATATGTAACGATGGTGGCAGAGACGGGGACGATAACGGAGGCTGCCAACAGACTCTATATTTCGCAGCCGAGTCTGACAAATGCAATTCATGAACTGGAAAAGGAAATGAATATCGTCATTTTTAACAGGACGAATAAGGGCATCAGCCTTTCCAGAGAGGGGAGAGGACTTCCTGGGGTATGCCAGACAGATACTGGAGCAGGCGGCTATTCTGGAGGATAAGTATAAGGGAAATGGCGGCGGCAAGAAGCAGTATTGCGTATCGACACAGCATTATTCTTTTGCGGTAAATGCGTTTGTTGATCTGATCAAGGAATATGGACAGGACGAATATGATTTCAGTCTTAGAGAGACGCAGACCTATGAAATCATAGAGGATGTGGCGAGATTGCGAAGTGAGATCGGGATACTTTTTCTGAATGATTTTAATGAGGCAGTAATCAACAAGATATTAAAATCCTATGATCTGGAATTTCACCAGTTGTATGTTGCCAAGCCCCATGTATTTATCAGCAGGAAGCATCCGCTGGCAGGAAAAGACATTATTGCAGTTCCCCTGGCAGATGAGAATGATATGCGGATCGGGTATATTACGCACCGCAAGGGATGCTGAGCCGATTGGGAAATACCTATCTGGAAGCAATTAAAAAATATTTGTAACTATTTGTGAATGGGGTTCTTAATAGTTATCAATATTTAAAGAACAGGATTGTCCATAGTTTTAAAACTATGGACAATTTGCATTTATAGATATTATACAAATAGCGTGATGTGTCAGTATAATGAACCCAACACAAATTCGTAGAATCTGGAAAGGTAGGAGTTTATATGTACACATCAGTAATAGGGTTTCCAAGAATTGGAACATTGAGAGAGTTAAAATTTACACTGGAGAAATATTTTAGACAGGAAATAGAAGCAGAAGAGCTTTTAAGAACAGCGCAGGAGTTGAGAAAGACACACTGGAATACGCAGAAAGAGGCTGGAATTGATTATATTCCAGGCAATGATTTTTCTTTTATGATATCACACTGGACACAGCAGCACTGTTAGGTATCATTCCAAAGCGTTATCAGGAGCTGAATTTATCAGAATTGGATACTTATTTTGCCATGGCGCGTGGGTATCAGGAAAGTTCTGGAGATGTGAAAGCACTGGCGATGAAGAAATGGTTCAACACGAACTATCATTATATCGTCCCGGAAGTAGAGGACGATACGGTCATCAGCCTTACAGGGGATAAACTGTGGAAGGAATATGAGGAAGCCCTGGCGCTTGGAATTGAGACAAAGCCAATTGTGACAGGTGCATATACGATGTTAAAGCTGTGTCGTTATACTGGAGCAAAGACAGCAGAGGATTATGTGGATGCATTCATAGATGCCTATAAGGCACTGGTGAACAGATGCGAAGAGAAGCAGATTGCATGGCTGCAGTTCGATGAGCCTGCTCTTGTGCGGGATATGTCAAATGAGGACGTGGCTTTATTTCATAAGATTTATGACGCAGTACTTCCCTGTGCAGAGAAGTGCCAGATCCTGTGTCAGACATATTTTGGAGATGTGAGAGATATTTATTCTGATTTGATTCAGATGCCTTTGCAGGAATCGGACTGGATTTTATAGAGGGCAAAGAAACGGCTGCACTCGTTGAAAAAATATGGTTTCACAGGATAAGAAATTATTTGCGGGATTGGTCAATGGAAAACATCTGGAAGAATCACTATGACAAAACTTTAACGATTATCAGACAGTTGCAGGAGGAGAGCATTGATGTGGTAATATCCACTTCCTGTTCGCTGCTTCATGTGCCATATACCTTAAAGCATGAGGATAAAATACCACAGGAATATAAGAACTATTTTGCCTATGCAGAGGAGAAACTGGTAGAATTAAAGGAATTGAGCGTATTGGCAGATACGGAACAATATGCGCAGAATGTAGTATATCAGGCAAATCAGAACCTTTTTGCAAATGACAGAGACTGTCAGAATGAGGATGTGAAGAAGAGACTTGCGGGTGTAACGGAGAGTGATTATATCAGACTTCCCAAGCGCAGTGAGCGTCAGAAGTTACAAAAAGAGGTATTAGGTTTGCCTAAGCTTCCAACCACAACAATAGGTTCCTTCCCTCAGACGAAGGATGTTAAGGCGAACAGAGCGGCTTTCCGTAAGGGAGAAATATCAGAACAGGCTTATAAGGAGTTTAATCAGAAGAAAATTGCAGAATGTGTGACCTGGCAGGAAGAAATCGGGCTTGATGTGCTGGTGCATGGTGAATATGAGCGAAAACGATATGGTAGAGTATTTCGGTGAAGCACTGGGAGGTTTCCTCTTTACTCAGAAGGCGTGGGTACAGTCCTATGGAACAAGATGCGTGAAGCCGCCTGTCATCTGGGGTGATGTATATCGAAAAGAAACCGATTACTGTGGAATGGTCAGTCTATGCGCAGTCCTTAACGAATAAGGTCATGAAAGGTATGCTTACAGGCCCTGTTACAATATTGAACTGGTCTTTCCCAAGAGAAGATATCTCTATAAAAGAATCTATCTCCCAGATTGCATTGGCAATCAGAGATGAAGTACAGGATCTGGAGGCAAATGGCATCAGAATGATACAGATCGATGAAGCAGCACTGAGAGAAAAGTTACCGCTTCGCAAATCAGACTGGTATACAGAGTATCTTTGACTTTGCAATCCCGGCATTTCGACTGACTCACAGCGGTGTAAGAGCGGGAGACACAGATTCATACACATATGTGCTACAGTGAGTTCACAGACATTATTCCTGCAATTGATGATATGGATGCAGATGTGATCACCTTTTGAAGCATCCAGATCCGACTTGCAGATTCTGGATTCTCTAAGAGAACATCATTTCGAGACAGAGGTTGGACCTGGTGTATATGATATCCATTCACCCAGAGTACCATCTGTAGAAGAGATTGTAGCCGCACTCAATCTCATGCTTACGAAAATCGCCCCGGATAAGTTATGGGTAAACCCTGACTGTGGATTGAAGACAAGAGGCTGGGAAGAGACCGATGCCAGCTTAAGAAATATGGTAGCGGCAGCATTACAGGTAAGAGGATAAAATAAAAAAAAGGTATCGAAGTGTCGATATTGACGTTTCGATACCTTTTTACATAAATGTATATTAATGCCAGACGGAGATTTCCCTGATTACAATACAAACAGCGATATTTTCCGGTAGAAGACAGTTGGAATATATGATTGCAGTTTGCTTCAATGCTTGTAATGCAGCGGGGATTTTTGCATCTTATTACATTTTTTAGAATCTTTGGTGGAATAGGGTGGTATTTTTTCTCTACCTTTCCATCTTTGATTATAATCAGAGTGATTTGTTTATTCAAATATCCTAAAATGTCCAGACGTTCAGGCAGGGTAGTTCCTCTATTTTTATTAAATCTTTCAGTCCATATTTATGACTCTTTACAGATTGTAACAGTGCAATGGATTGTGTATTGGAGTCTAAATCAAGTAACTGGTAGATATTCATTCCCCTGACCGACGGGGATATGATCGATTACAACACCGTTTTGTATGGATTCTACTTTAACATCAGAGTACCTTCTTCCTGTTAATGGATCTGTAATTTCCAGTAATGCCAGAATGAGAGCCATACGTATGTATTTGCCATTTTGAACCTGTTCAAAATAGGCGGCTCTTTTATTATCGTCCACGTCAGTTGAAATTTCATCAACTCTTGAAGAGGATGAAGAACCGGCATATCTTCTTTGCAAGAGCTAATTTTGCACGGTTAAGAATATAAGTATCTTTCAGACGAATATAGTCCTCTTCGTTGAAGAAACGTTCTTTTGAACTCTAGTCATATAAAGTACATCAAGTTTTTGGAAGGGTTTCTTCAAGACTGGATACTTCCTCGTAAGGAGTCTGGGTTGGAACTAAGGTTTCTTCTATCATATAGTCAGGGATGCGAAGTTCCTCGGGTGAGATAAAGTAAAATCTGTTACCGGGATAGCGAACCAGGCTGTTTACCAGGGAATGTACAGTTCTGCCAAATTTCAAGTCCCCACAGAATCCTATGGTCAGATTGTTTAAACGTCCTTTACGATGGCGAATAGTCATAAGGTCAATGAACGTCTGGGTAGGATGATTATGTCCACCATCCCCTGCATTGATGACAGGAACGCTGGCATACATAGATGCCCGCAGGGGAGCCCCTTCCTTGGGGTGACGCATAGCTATGATATCAGAGTAACAGCTTACTACGCGTGCAGTGTCTGCTACTGTTTCGCCCTTGGTGAAACTTGACTGCTCAGCACCTGAGAACCCAAGAGTCTGTCCACCAAGGCTTAGCATGGCAGACTCAAAAGATAAACGGGTTCTGGTACTTGGCTCATAGAAAAGTGTAGCGAGCTTCTTGTTATCGGCAACATGACAGTATGCATCGGGATACAATGAGATACGTTCTGCCAGATCCAGTATGCGGGTTGTTTCTTCTTCTGTAAAATCAAGTGGATCAATTAAATGTCTCATAACAATTCTCCTTTGGTTAAATATTGATTTCGTTCAGCACCGACAGAAATGAATTGAATCTGATGATGCAGCAGTTGTTCCAGTTTTTCAATATAGGATTTTGCGTTATCCGGCAATTCTTTATAAGAACGGCATGCAGATATATCAGTATTCCATCCGGGAAGCATTTCGATTATAGGTGTGTAGTCTTCAGATTCTCCATAGGATCGAACTCTGTCATTTGAATATTGCCCTTTTTGTATCCTGTAATAACAGGAATCTCTTTCATGGTACATAATACATCCAGTTTAGTCAGGGCAATGAGATCAGCATTCTGGCATTTCAGTCCATATCTGCTGGCGACTGCATCAAAAGGACCGACACGGCGTGGACGCCCGGTAGCTGCACCGTATTCCCCACCTGACTGACGTAATATTTCCTGCCAGGTTTCAGACATTGCCTTTTCAGCAACAAAAGGGCCGGCACCAACACAGGTTGAATAAGCTTTTAAGACTCCGACAACGTGATCGAGGGGCTGTCCGGGGATACCAGCACCGATGGGACCATAGGCAGAAATCGTAGAAGAACTTGAAGTGTAAGGAAAAATACCATAATCAATGTCTCTCATTGCACCTAGCTGAGCTTCCAACACGACTTTTTTACCCTGGGCAAGTGCGGCGTTGAGATAATCGCTAGTATCGGTAATATATGGAGCAAACTGTAGAGCCTGCTTTTCACACCAGGATAAAAGTGCAGGGTAGGACATAGGTTCCTGATGATAGCAGCCTGCAAGTTCCAGATTTTTTGCATCCAGCATGGTTTTGAGTCTGGATTTTATATTTTCTTCATTCAGATGGAGCAGATCGCCAAGACGGATTGTTTTTTTACGATATTTATCACTATAGGCATAAGCAATTCCACGGCGTGTTGAGCCAAAAGCGGAGCCTGTTTTGGCAAGTCTGTTTTCTTCCAGTTCATCCTGAATTTTATGCCATGGCATAGAGATTGTGGCTCTCTTTGAAAGTTTCAGGTGTTCCGGGTTAACAGTGATTCCTTTTGCCTGTATTTGAGAGATTTCATTTGAAAGATGTTCCAGGTCCACTACCATACCATCTCCAAGAACGCATACTACATCGGGGTGTAATATGCCGGATGGAAGAAGATTCAATACGAATTTGCCCTGGTCGGTAACGACTGTATGACCTGCGTTATTTCCACCCTGATAGCGGACTACAATATCTGCCTGCTCTGCAAGCAAGTCGATGACGCGACCTTTTCCTTCGTCACCCCAATTGATTCCTGTTACTGCTGTAAGCATTGTTATTTCCTCCTTTAAGTAAATGAATCAGGTACAAAATCTGAATGCACGATCAGTTAATATTCTTGCAAAGATCAGTCCCAGAGGAAGCATGATGATAATCATGATTGCGGAAGTGAACCAAGAAACGGCTTCCGTCAGGGGACATAATTCCAAAATTGTAAATGGCACGGTACAAATAAAGCCCAGGTACCATAATTACAATGGAAGGTACAGTTAAAGATATTCTTGGATAACCATTGTTCTTCTTGATCTCAGATGCCAGCAGTCCGGCTGATAAAGCCCCGATGAATGCTGCAGCAGCCGGCGGCATACCGGTGAAGTCAATAAGTTCCAGTCGAAATGTATTGGCAACGGCGCCAATCAATGCAGCAATGGCAGCCATGGGAATGGTACTGTTGAACATAATAGAGAATCCGAATACTCCACAGAAGCTTGCAATGATTCGCAGGCATAGAAGCAGGATTGGATTCAGGCTCATGGATGTAAATGTCAGGGGTTGAAGGTCAACAGCAGAGCCATGATCCATGCAAACATGGTTGCAACAAGAATGATGATAATGGCGTAGGTAAGTCTTTCAAGACCGGAGCGAAGATCCAGCTTGGCAAGGTCTATTCCACTGGTTATAAAAGGAAAACCGGGAATAATGAATAAAATGGAGCAGATATATCCTGCTTCATGAAAAGCCGGAAGGTGAAATAATACTTCAGCCAGTTTAAGGCATAGTGCGTAGGCCAGACATGCTGCTGAAATTGACATTGCGATATTTAAAAATAAGGTATAGTGATGTTTGATCAACTTGGTGCGGACCAGGTTTCCTATGCCGGCTGCAATAAAGGCAAGAACCATTTCTACCAATCCACCGCCAAGCAGAAATGTGAATGCACAACATGCGAGAGCTGCTGCTAATCCCAGTATGGTGGGAGAGTAAAGGGCATGTATCTCTTCGATTTCATCTAACCGATTATGAATCTCTTCACCGGTTAAATGAGCTTCTTCCATTGGAAAGTTATTGACAAATTGTTCCATTCGATTAAGCTTGAGGTATTTACACCAGTATTTGCAATACTTAATGACTGAGAGACACAGTCATTTCCATCGAAACAGTTAAATTCAATGGACATGAGGCCGACATCGACTGTACAGGTCACTCCTAATTCTTGTGAAAGCCGGTTCATAGAAGTACGAACACGCCAAGCACCGGTTCCGCAGGAAAGCATAATCAGACCTACGCGGCCTATGACAGATGCCTTTTCAATCAGATCGGCATTGTTGATTAAGATATCATTATCTTTTCTGGCATAATCATGCCAGGGAATTTCCATATGATTTTTTTCCATAATTTCAGTATAATTATTTTTGCATATATGATTTCCTCTGCTTTGGCAACGTGTCTTTCCAGATTCTTCAAAAAAGAGAGAGTTTGGAAGAAAAATACCGATTTCATCATATCGTTCATTATGTTCAACCAGAGAATCCTGTCCATAGAAGACGTACGCCATGGGGAGATTCTTCTCCAGTTCGATCATAAGATCCCATACGGCAGAATAAGCTTCTGCTTCGGTTTCTTTTAACTTCACGGTATCGGGTAATTCACGAATCAGAAGTACACCGGTGCTCTTTTCAATGACCTCCTGCTCTATGTTCATTTCATCTGATGCATAGGAATGACTGTAGCAATAGGCTTGTGCCAGATACATATTTTCCTGATTTCCAAGATCATGGTATACTTCATAGAAGTGCTTATATTCTTTCTCATGAATTGTATTCCTGTACTCAGGCAGTAAAGCTCCCTTTATTATCCGTCATGATTACAGGATTTTGTTTGCCGTCTGCATTGAAACGATAAGAATCAGAAAAGAATTTCTCAGCAGATCAAACAGGGTATTTTGACAGATTGCCATAAGAAAAGCTGACAGATCCCGGTTGCTGTAAGAATTGAATAATGCCTGAGTAAATTCCTTCGGAGAAAGTGGAGTTTCGTGATCATCGTTGCAGAATAAATGCTGGCAAAATGTTTCCTGCAGCTTTTCACATGCCCAGGAATCATTTAATATTTTCTGAAATAGCATGTCTGATCGTTCTTCTCTTGGGAAAATTGTTTTTTCCTTCATGTTTTATCCATCCTTTCTTGTCTTTTTTTAATTCTTGTGAATTATACTATGAAGGTAGAAATAAGTAAAAACTATAATTGATATAATTGAAATAATAAATTGATATATTAGGAAGAAAAGAATGAATGTTAATTTTGAATACTATAAAATATTTTATTATGTAGCCAAGTATCGTAATTTTACGAAGGCAGCACAGGCATTGGAAAACAGCCAGCCGAATGTGACAAGGGCAATGAACTGTCTGGAACAGCAGATACATACAACACTATTTGTGCGGACGAACCGTGGTGTTCAATTAACGCCGGAAGGAGAAAAGCTCTATACGCATGTATCTGCAGCTATGGTGCAGCTTATGACCGCAGAGGAAGAGCTTACTGATAGTACAGGACTTTCCCATGGAAGTATTGCGATAGGAGCAAGTGAAACTGCGCTGAATATATTTCTTTTGGATAAATTAAAGGCTTTCCATATGAAATATCCGGGAATCAGATTGAAAATATATAATCATTCAACCCCGGAAGCGATAGAAGCTGTAAAAAGTGGTAAAATAGATTTTGCTGTGGTCTCTACACCTGCAGCTGTGGAAATGCCTCTAAAAGCGGTCATGCTGCAGCCTTTTCGAGAAATTTTAGTAGGTGGAACGACATTTACGGCATTAGGAAGTCAGGAACTCTCATTAGAAGAACTGAAGAATTACCCTTTGATATGTCTTGGAAAAGAAACTATGACATTTCGGTTTTACAAAAAGTCTGTTTTCTATCTCATGGACTGGAACTGATGCCGGATACGGAGACTGCGACAACAGATCAGATTCTTCCGTTGGTAAAATGTGAACTGGGTCTGGCTTTTCTGCCGGAACCAATGGCAAGAGAGTCTATTAAAAAGCACGAAATAGTGCAGATTTCACTGAAAGAAGACATACCGGAAAGGAATATATGTATGGTATATGACTGGCAGCATCCGCTGAATTCTGCGGCAAGACAGCTCAAAAAGATAATTTTGGAAAGTAAATGAGCAAAAAGGAGATTAGAAGAATCATGAGCAAAGTAAAGATTATTAAGAAAAATGATGAATATTCACTGAATATAATATAGGTGATATCTGTGAAGTGACAGGGACATGGTATGGTGGTGTGCATATCACAGGAAAGTCTGGAATACCGTTAAGTACAGAGCCGGAAGCACCACAGGAGAATGTCCCTGACAGAGATATTCATGTAGGAGACATTGTGCAGCATTTTAAGAGAGAGTGGGTGTCAGCTCAGACCTCAGAATATCTGTATAAGGTGCTGGCTTTTGCACAGCATACAGAGACAGGAGAAAGACTGGTTATTTATCAGGCAATGTATACGCCATTTAAGATATGCGCCAGACCATACGCCATGTTCATGAGCGAAGTGGATCTGAGAAGTACCCGGATGTGAAGCAGAAGTACCGTTTTGAGAAAATCTCATCATAAGGATATTGACATTCTGCCCTTTCCTGTTTATAATGAATTCATATTAATCATACTAATCAAGTAGGAAAAGAAGAGATTAACTGAAAGGCAGCGTGTCATTTATGAGAAAATTATGTGCTTTGGCGATTCTAATACATACGGATATATACCTGGTGGAGAAGGAAGATACCCATGGGAAGTAAGATGGACAGGGATTCTTGCGGACAGACTTTATCAGGAGGGCATTCGCGTTACAGAGGAAGGGTTATGTGGAAGAACTACCGTATTTGAGGATGAGCTGCGCGATAACCGTAAGGGTAGCGATCTGCTTCCCTGCTCTTCTTGAGAGTCACAAGCCCTTAGATACAGTCATCATCATGTTGGGAACGAATGATTGTAAGACATATTATCATGCACCGGCAGAGGTCATTGGTAAAGGAATCGAGAAGCTGATCAGACAGGTAAGACAGGCAGATGAGAGTATCAAGATATTGCTGATATCCCCTATTCTGCTGGGTGAAGAGGTATGGAAGTCACAGTTTGACCCTGAGTTTGATACAGAATCAGTCAACACTTCCAAGAAGTTGAAGGCAGTTTATCAGAAGATAGCAATAGAACAGGGAACAGACTTCCTTGCTGCTTCTGATTATGCCAAGCCAAGTCCCATAGATCAGGAGCATCTGGATGAGGAAGGACATAGAAGGCTGGCAGAAGCCGTTTATCATAAACTGGCTAAGATGCAGCTTGGTACAGGTGCGGCATAATGGATAGAAAGACAGTTTGTAAAGAGGCTTTTCTTCATGCACTGCCCATTATGGGTAGTTATTTCTTTGTCAGCATGGCATATGGGCTGATGATGCAGGAGGCAGGTTTTGGCTGGGGCTGGTCACTGCATACCAGTCTGACTGTGTATACAGGTGCGTTTCAGTTCGTACTGGTGACTTTCCTAAGCAGATGAATGCAGGAGCCGGTAAGAACAAGCTCATCGCAGTAGCAGTATGTGCAGGGCTTCATCTGTGGAAGAAGAATACCCTGCTCAGTATTATAGGAAGCACTGCCGTTTATATGATTCTGGTGGTAGTCTGCCCCTGAATCAGGGTCGGAAGAGCGGTGAAGCTCTGTACCATCAGCCTTGGATTCTCCAGCTTATGAAGCATCATGCGCCCTGCCTGAATACCGATGTCATACATGTTGATGTCGATGACAGTAGGCTGTGGCGTAATGATCTTTGAATACGGATATATATCAAATGTCAATAATCCGATATCATCTGGAATGGAGAAAGACAGGTCACGAAGTGCATTGACAACACCCAGCGCAAGCAGATTGTTTTCGCAGACAATGGCTTGCG
>VOFC01004136.1_pt1 | contig 10914 bp, 15 predicted proteins | sample 5384161 | NCBI WGS metagenome assembly VOFC01 (sample SAMN12384722, study PRJNA508395) | human gut metagenome | isolation source: healthy gut B | host: Homo sapiens | reverse complement strand
GTGATTCCTCCGCTTCCGATATAAGCTGCTCCATATCCGCTGTATGCTCTGTCCAGCGGCTTTGTTTCAGATGGGTATAGTAACAATTCTTTGCGATCTGACACAGCCACACCCGGATGTCGCAATCCCCCGAAAGCTGTCAATGCGGCGAAGCGCGGAAGAAGGCTTCGGGTAATATCCTCTGCCAGCCGTTCGTCCCCGCCGGACAGCCGCCGCACACATAGAGGAACACATCCCGAAAATAGTCTTTGTATATTCGTTCAAAGTCCGTCACCTGCTCACCCTCCTTGTCCCGTTCACTTATAAGACTACGCAAAAAGCGAAAACCTTACAAGAAATCTTACAAATTTTTTTGATTTTTTGCCGCCCGTCGGCAGGCTTTTTCGCGTCTATTGGAATGAGCCACATATAGCCGATTTTGAAACGCCGGGTATGCGGTTTTCCTCGCATAGCTTCTGTACGCGCCGCTCTGATATGCTCCATTTCTTTGCCGCTTGCGGACAAGACATATATTCCATGTTTCATACACCCTTTCACATAATTCTACAAGTATAATTATATACGGACAGCCGAACAAAAATCAAGGGACTGTCTGTGAATTATATGCTTTATTTCGGTCAAGTCTATGATATGTGTACTCATATCGAAATCGAAAGGTGAACAGTAAAATGTAGTAGGGTGAAATGAGATGAAAAGAGAAGTCGCAAGATTTGATTTTAAGGCTTTCGGTCAAGCCATAAAAGCAGCAAGAAAGGCAAAGGGCATATCACGCAATCAGTTAGCGGATAAGATGAACATCGCTCCCCGCTATATCGCGTCCATTGAGAATAGCGGACAGCACCCAAACCTGCAAATCTTTTATGAGCTTGTTACGCTTTTTAGATGTTTCAGTAGACCAATTCTTTTTCCCAAACAAGGGAAAAACAGATAAGTCCACACAACGGCGGCAGCTTGAAACATTGCTTGACAGCATGGACAACAAAGGATTTGACGGTTATCACCGCCACAGCAAAGCAATACAGGAAGTCAAAAATGAAACTGCGGGGGAATAAAACCCCCGTTTTTTCGTGCAATACAGCCATTGGGAACGCCGCAAATTGCGGTGTTTTTCTTTTCTGCGTTAGGTTTTGGCATTTCCTCGTTTTTAGCGTGGAAGAAAGCAAACAGAAGAATAGCAAACGCATAGAAGCGGGTACCCACTTCCGTATTTTTCCCCTCCCGCGCTCCGGGCGCGTCGGTTGAAAAATTGCTTGCTGGGAAGAGACCCAAACCCTCAAACAGCAGAAAGGAGCGTGAATAGCATGGACGGACGGAAAAGGACGGTGCAGCTAAAGTTTCGCGTGACGGAAGCCGAGCGCGATTTGATCCTTGAAAAAATGAAGTTAATACCTACCCGCAACATGGCGGCGTATCTGCGGAAAAATCGCAATCGACGGATATATCATTCAGATAGACCATAGCGACATAAAGGCAATGACCGCCGAGATACAGAAGATCGGGGTCAACGTCAATCAGATTGCGCGGCGCGTGAACAGTACGGGCAGCGTCTATCAAGAGGATATAGATGAGATAAAGGGGGTGCTGAATGAGATATGGCGGTTACAAAGATTAAACCTATTAAAAGCACGTTGAGCAAAGCCCTCGCCTATATCCAAAAATCCCGCCAAGACAGAAGAAAAATGCTTGTGTCCTCGTTCGGCTGTTCCTATGAAACGGCAGATATTGAGTTTGCATATACCCTGTCGCAAGCGTTGGAGAAAGGCAACAATTTAGCCCACCACCTTATGCAATCCTTTGAGCCGGGGGAAGTCAGCTATGAAAAGGCGCACTGAGATAGGTCGGCAGCTTGCCGACGCGGTAACAAAGGGGCAATAATACGAATATGTTTGACTACCCACATAGACAAGGGGCATATCCATAACCACATTATTTTCTGCGCGGTCAATTTCGTAGACCACCACAAGTACAATTCCAACAAGCGGAGCTATTACGGCATACGCAACATCAGCGACAGGCTGTGCCGGGAAAACGGCTTGTCCGTCGTTGTCCCCGGCAGGGGCAGCAAGGGAAAGAGCTATGCGGAGTACCAAGCGGAAAAAGACGGGTACAAGCTGGAAAGGCAAGCTGAAAATTGCCGTTGACGCGCTTATCCCGCAAGCGTCAGACTTTGCCGATTTTCTGCGGCTGCTGCGCGGGCTATGAGAGATAAAGCCCTGTAAATACATATCTTGCCGCGCACCGGGCAGGAACGCTTTACCTGTCTGAAAACGCTCGGCGCGGATTATACAGAGGAAGCCATAACGGAGCGCATCAAGGCAGGCGCACCCGCGCCGCCAAAGCCCCGCGAAAGCAGGAGCGCGGCGGTATCTCCCTTTGTTATCGACATTCAGAACAGCATCAAGGCGCAGGAAAGCCGGGGCTATGAGCATTGGGCGAAAATCCACAATCTCAAACAGGCGGCAAGGACGCTGAACTTCCTCACGGAAAACAGGATTGACAGCTATGCAGAGCTTTCCGCAAAAATCGCGGAAGTGAACGCGGCAAACGAACAGGCGGCAGACGCATTAAAGGGCGTCGAACGGCGGCTTGCGGATATGGCGGTGCTGATTAAGCATATTACGACATACCAAAAGACAAAGCCTGTGTATGACGCATACCGCAGAGCAAAGGATAAGGCGGCATACCGCGCCGCCCATGAGAGCAGTATCATATTGTTTGAAGCCGCCGCAAAGCGGTCAAGCCCGCATTGGTCGGCGGCAAGCTCCCCAATGTCGCCGCGCTGCAAGCGGAATATGCAAAGCTCCAAGAACAGAAAGAAACGCTGTGCGCCGACTATGGCAGGCTGAAAAAGCAGGTCAAGGAAGTACGACGTTATCAAGCGGAACATCGACAGTATTTTGCGGCGTGAAAGTGAGCCGGAGCGGGGTAAGGAAAATGTGCGCGGATAAATGCGGATTGTGTGGAAATCCCCGAAAAAGCATGGTATATGGTATTGGAAATGCCGCAAAGAAAACTTCATTCGCTGCTTGCAGGGATTTGTGATACTCGCAGTAAGCAGGGCTAAGCCTCTGCATTGCGGAAATGAATACATCGTTATAGCCGCTCTCCTTTTGGAATTGCTTTAGATACTCTTGCAGTCGGTAGGCGGGAGATGCCTTATATTCCTCTGATTCCGTAACTGCCCGATATTGTTCGAGTATTTCCTTGTTGTCGTGAATATACTTTTCCGGGTCTGTCATAGCTGCCGCAAGTGCGGCAGATGCGCTTTGCGTCACAGCAGCATCAGCATTTTCTCTAATCTCATCAAGATACTGCTGCACATCGCTGGGAACGGCTATTGAAATGCCGTCCAAGTATCGGATGATCGTTTCAAACGCTTCCCTCTGCTCATCGTTGTGATTGTTTCGCTCAAAAACGGAGCGAAGTGCAAGCACACGAATTTTCCATAGAAGCCCGGAAACTTATCAAGGATACGGTTCAATATGGATTGCTTGTTTTGAAGCGCCTCCACTTGTCCTTCAATTTGCTCCCAATCGCCGCTTTCCGCAAGTTGTTTTATCAATGCCTGCTTTGTTTGCAGCTCGGCGATTTCAAGTTCTTTCCTGTTGAGGACATCGTAAATTGCTGTACGGCTATCATTCTCAAGAAATGTGCGAATCTCTGGAACGGAAAAGCCAAGCCCGCGCAAAACTGCAATTCGCTTGAGCTTCAAAGCATCTGTCTCGGAGAACTGCCGATACCCGTTTTCTGTTATCCTTGGTTGGATTAGTCCCTGTTCTGTGTAATACTCAACTGCTTTTTGGTCAGGTTACATTCTTTGCATACTTCATTTATGAGCATTGTTCTCACCTCCACATATAGGATAAGCTATTCCCCAAGGTGCCAGTCAATAGGTTTTCAAAAAATGAGTTAGAAGATTCCCTTATTGTACTTGAACTGTGCATACAAGATAAAGCCCAAGCCGATGACGAGCGCCGGGATAACAATGAAATACATTGCCTTTTCACTCCAGAAAGTTGTGACAAATGCCGCTATCAAAGATACACCGATGATAAGCGTACCTGTGCCAACGGCTCTCCCATACTTCGGTACATCTTCTTCCTTGACCTTTCTTCGGTTGTAGGAATGTATTGTGCTGATATTTCCAGTCATATTCACGATTCCAATAACGGAGATGAATATGCCTAAGATCAACAGAGCGATATTATCCATTCGCTTCCTCCTTAAATAAAACAGTTCTTCAAATTTCTTGTCCAGAGCAATGCAGAGGATCAATGCCAGCTTTGCGGTCGGATTGAATTGCCCCGTTTCAATGGAACTGATTGTGTTTCTCGATACACCAATCATTTCCGCCAGTTGTGTTTGGGATAGCTTTTTCTCTGCGCGTGCTTCCTTGAGGTTGTTTTTTTTCAATTTCAGCTCGTCATTCATTCCTTGACCTCCACAAGCCGCAGGACAAAAAAAGGCAAGAAATGTGAGGCACATCGCTAAATAGAGAATGCCAAGGATCAAGTCGGTTTTTCTTTTAGCCTTGCATACTTTACAAGAGCGTGGGTGGTAAGGATGCTGAAATAAACAACCCACGGACTCAGAAAGTATGTTTTTGTGAAGATACGAAAGATAAGAGTGAGAACAACGCAGACCGCAGCACCGACACGTCCGGCAATATTTCCTGCCTGCGCGGTTACTTCCATCTCCGCCAAATCCCTGTTTTTGTTCTCTCTGCGGCTGCTTCCAAAATCTTCTCTTTATTCATTGAACAGAATCGCCCCTTTGTCAAGTTTGTCTTTGTCATTATTATATCAGTCAGCCGAAGGAAACTTGTCGGATTTCAAAATTCCATTGTCTTACCGTTCTGGCGGCACTGGTCTGCTGTCCGGCGAACGCCGCACGGAATTTTGCGCCGACTATGGCAGGCTGAAAAAGAGGTCAAGGAATACGATGTTATCAAGCGGAACATCGACAGTATTTTGCGGCGCGAAAGTGAGCCGGAGCGGGGTAAGGAAAATGTGCGCGGATAAATGCGGATTGTGTGGAAATCCCCGAAAAAGCATGGTATGATGAAACTATCCCAATGTAGGACTGCTGAACGCTATCCATATTTTTACGAAACAGAGGTGAGGTTATGACGCGAGGTGAGATTTGGAAAGACTTTTTTAAGAAAAACGGTTTTGACCGTTCTGATTGCCGGAGTGCTGTTTTATTGGGCTACACTGGTATTCACAAAGGACGGGGCAACGAACTACTTTTATGTGTGGCTGTGCTGCGGCATCCCCTTTGGCATACGCCGTATGTTCGTGTGGCTTATCCCACGCGGCTTTGACCTTTCCGGCACGGTGGGCGTCGTTGCGCTCAACTTCATTGTGGGCGGCTTTGATCGGCGGCGTCATTCTGATATGGCGGCTTGCGGTCGCGGCATGGTATATCCCTCTGACGATATATCGGCTTCTAAACGTCGGCAGGGTCGGCGTAGCAGAAATCGGCGAGGAATAAGCAAAAAAAGAACAGCGCGGCAGCCGATGATGGCCACCGCGCCCCGTCTGTTCGTGGGTGCTGCTTTAAGGGTCTGTTACGCAGTAGAACACTGTTTTTGCGGGTTTAGGTATAAATCCCCTGTCATGCTCAAATCGCGTCTGAAAAGCGGCATGGCGCAGGGCTTTTTCGCGCCTACTGCGTAACGCGGGCGCGTCGTTTCCGCATCCGCTCGGCGGCTTGTCTGCGGGTGATCCGCTTGCGGCAGTCCGGGCAGTATTTGACACTGTTTGAGGTGGACGCAAACGCCGTGCCGCACTCGGCGCACCGCCGCCTGTCCTCTGCTTGGTAAAGCTCCGCGTAAAGCAGCTTGTCGGCGGGAAGTACGGCGTTTTGAAACCATCTGCAAAGAAGCGAATAGAAATGAGCTGCGGACAAACGCACTCGTCCCCGTCGTCCAGTAAAATGCAATTCCCGTCAATGCAGTTGCAACACGTTTTCTTAATAAGGCTGTTCACTTTTCGGCTTTGCTGCGGCGTCAGCCGTTTCAGCCCGCTCATACTTCGTCGGCGGCAGATACGGCGAGAACGGCAAAGTCGGCGTCGCTCATGGCGCGGAGCTTTTGCAAGGGTACGCAAGGCAAGCTCGCGCATTTCGCCGTCCATATAGGGCAGCGCACCCGACATTTCCCCGATAAGCTCCCTGCGCGTATCGGCGATGTAGATGCTGATAAGATTTGTTTCCTCAACGGTAAATCGGTTCATGCTCATACCTCCATTTCGTGATGTTTTTTTTTGCCGCCCGCTTCGGAGCGGCTTTCTTTGTCGGCGGCAAGCTGCGCCCGGATAGAGAGGCGGGGCTTGCGAATATCCCGGTCGCGGTTTTTCGTTCTTGTCGATCAGCGCATAGATGCCATGCCTGCCCTCGATTTTGGAAAAGGTCAGCGTCTTGTAGGGAAGCAGCGAGAAAAGGCTGTCAACATCCCGGCTCGACACAAGCATCATAAACGCCGGGGCAAGCTCTGTCATGTAGTGGGTTTTGTTCGGGCTGTTGGGGCCGTACTGACGTTTCATTTCGGCAACAATGCGCCGCGCTTCGGCTTCAATCAGCCCGTCGCGCAGGGCGGCTATATGCGCCTTGAAGTCCCCGGCGAAAGCTGCTCACGGCTGCGCCGTTCCTCTTGCAGAATGTCGCGCAAGGCTTCGGGGGCGTTTGGCTGCGCCTCAAAGCGGAGAAACGCGCCATACTGCGGATCGGGTGAACCGCCAAGGTATCTATTTGTCGGCTGGCTGCGCTCGCCGCGCTCATAGAAAAGCGTTACGGTGTCTGCGGGAAGCATGTCCTCCAATGTGGTACCAGCAGCCAGCGGCGCAGCGTATACTTCCGTATAGTTGGCCTTGTCCACGGTCCAGCCAGCGGCCTGTAGGCTGTCGTAGGGCTCAAAACGGTAATCGCGGGTAGAATCCTCATTGCGCAGCTGGTAGATGGAAAAGCTGTCCTGCTGCAGTGCTTCAAAGCCTGCCGCCGCGTATTCCTCTACGGTCATTCCGGCGGTAGCCGCTTCCTGCGCGATCTCGGCCTGCACCTGTGCCTTGTAATCCTGCAAGCTCTGGTCAAAGTCAGCCAGCTTGGGCGGTTCCGGCAAGTTATACTGGCCTTGGTTAAGCAGCGGGCGGCAGTCCTGCACATAGGTCACAACAGTGTTGTAATAGGCCGCCTGTTCCGGCGAAATGTTCTGTCCCTCTCGCAAAGCGGCGGTAGCTGCCTGCTCCATAGCGGAAAGATTGCAATGCTGTTTGAGGTACGGGATAAACTCGGTCAGCACCATTTCCCGCTCTGCCTTGTCCTGCTCCCATGCTTTCGGGCCTTTGTTATGCAGCACAAAGTTCTTCCAGTTTTCATCTTTGGCGTAGTATTCGTGGTAGTTCTGGATGTGTTGAACCAAAGAACCCTCTCCGTCACCAAAATCCTGCCGCCCCTCGTAGTTGTCTGGCTGGCCGTTCAGGGTAAAATCAATACGGAATGCGGTCTTGTCGTACCAGCCGCCCGTGTAGCCGTCCTTTTCCCGTTCCGTGTGCTGGGCGGTGTCCAGTTTTTCAAAGACTCGGTTTGCCACGGACAGCGGCATGATTTCGCCGTCCTGCAGCTTGTCACTTTCGCTCCAAAGAATTGTGACCGTGGGTTCTGCGGCGGGGTCTGGAATTTTAATGGGCGTGGGAATTTCGTTTGCCTTTTCTGCTGCCTCTTGGAACGCCGCCAGCTTGTCGCCCAACAGGACTTCCGACACCGCGGCTGTCTGCCCCAACAGATTAAGTGCTTCCTGCCCGGCATCTGGCAGGGTCAGACCGGGTGCGTCCAGCTGCCCTCCGTCCAGAGCCTTGTTGTCCGGGCCATACAGGGTGTAGTCATAGCCGGAATCGCAGGTCTGGATGAACAGCGTATTGCCATTATCCAGTGCAAATGCAGCCTCCTGTGCAGCGGAAAGTTCTGTTTCCCGCTGCTGATGCAGTTCTGCCAGATGTTCGTCCAGTGCAGAGATCAGTTCATGGGCCGTGCTGCGGATAATTTCCAGAGAGGCTTTCAATTCAGCCAACTCCCGGCCAGAACTCCACCCGGCCACATAGCCACCAAAGGAATATTCGGATGTGTCCAGCCCGTAGTGCTGGCAGACAGCATAGGCCACACTTTCGGCCTGCACTTCGCGGGTACGGCTGTCCGGGCGGTTGGTCTGTTCTGGGTCGTTGGGTCGATGGCGTGAAGTTGGCATGGGCAATCTCATGGATAGCCGTCTTGATGGTCTGTAACTGGCTCATGCCCTCTTGGATGGCAATGCGGTTGTCGAGCAGATGAAAGTACCCGTGCGCGCCGCCCTCGATGTCCTCAAACCCGATGGGCACCGGGGAAGCTTGCTCCAATGCTTTGAAAAAATCTTGATAGTCCTGCACGCTGCCGGACAGTTCATTCACCGCGATGGAGGGCAGCGGTTCGCCCTCGGTCTGGCTGACATCGAACACGGAAACCACCTTAAGGCCGGAATCTGCACCGTCTTTTCTTCGGTCAGTGGCTTACCATCTTTGTCCAAAACGGGCTTGCCCTGTTCGTCCAGTTTTTCCATTTGACCTTGTACGGCGCAGGAGCCAGAATCTTGATGCCCTTTTCGCCTTTCTTCACGGTGCGGTGGAACGTGTCTTTCCACTTGTTGAAGCCCGCCACCAGCTGCCCGCCTTGCATGGCGATCAGCAAGGTATTGTTGAAGCTGTAATTATGGAATTTTGCCATCGTAGTGAGGTAGGCTTTTAGCGGTCGCTGTCGAACAACTGCTGAATGCCTGTTTCCAGCCGGTCCGTGATTTCTTTCATGCGTTCTGCGCTGTCCTTTCCGTTCAGGATAATGGGAATAACTTTCTGCGGTTCCGTTTCAGGCTGAACAGGTGGCGGGATGTTGGCTGCATCCCGCAGGACTTCCGGCGCAGGAAAGGACAGTACCCGGTATTCCTCCGGCACAGGCTGGCCCTCGTGGACTTTCTGCCACGCGTCCCCGCTTTTGACAAGGTAGCCGTACTGGGTAAACGCTCCCTGCTCCTGCTGGGCCACATACCGGCCAAACTGTGCCGTGTCGATGCCTCCTTTCCATTCCTCCGGCATATCCACCATGCCGGAACGGTTCAGTAGTTCCCTGGCTGGGCAGGCCCGCACATCCGGCAGATGCACATAATAGTCCACGTTTTCAGGGAAAGTCGGTGATTCTCCCGATGCTGAAAAAGCTCACTCTGCGGGGCTTGCAGGGCGGCGTTCAGCTCTGCGCGTTCCCCCGCAGGTTTCCAGCTGTGCGGCCAGAAAGTTCAGCGCGTCCACATTGGATGCCAGCACCATGTTATAAGGAATTGCAAAGCGTTTTTCTTCCTCGGCAAAGTAGCCGGAAATGAAAAGGCCCTGCGGATTATCGGACGAAATGCCGATTTGCCGCAGGGCCGCTTGTACCTGTTCGGTTGTGGTGGGCAGGTGCCGATTTTGCAGCTGGATGGAAAATAGTTCGCTCATTAGGTCGCACTTTCAAAGAACTGTCCTATCCTACGGATAGAGAGAGCCGGTTATGGCAAAATGAATGCTTCACCTTACCATAACCGGCCCTCGTAATTTTATTATGAACTTATCCGGAATCTGTTAAAGGGACATATAAATATACCCATACGACTTTTCGAGCCGTTCAGGTGGAATTGTGATATTGGAATTTGCAAGAATTTCGCCAAATTCTTTTAGACCTGCTGTTACTTGATCTGAAAGAAAATTTAGATAGCTTTCGATTGTTGTGAACTCCGACCCTTTATACCAAAAATCTGTTAGAGAATCATTTTCTTTCAAATCTTTTCTAGTAATTTCCCAACAGGTAGTGCGCAAAGGCCTGTATTTATCACAAGCCTTTAGATAGCGTCCGACATCTTCATCTTTTAAATCATCAAACGGAAAATGAAGAGAGCTAGTGTATTCAGACAATGGAACAGATTCCTTTTTGAGCTGCTTTAATCGCGTTAATGTCCATTTGTCTGCAATTATATCTGTAAATTCATTCCACGTCATCAAACGTACATTTGAAAGGTTTGCAGCCTCAATCGCACCGGATTGGAAGCCAGCTTGTGAAATCAAAAGACCTAATGATGCACCAGAATCTTGTACAACCGTTCTGAATGCGTGCACTTTTTCTTTTGGAACTGAAGAATTCCAAAATTTGCATTCACACACAATTCTTTTAACCAATTCATCAGGAGATTCGACCAAAACATCAACTTCCACTTTACCACGGACGGTATCAATTGTACAAGGGCTAACTGCTCGATATCCCGATTGATTTAGAAGCAGCGCAACATCGTCCTGCAACTCTTTCCAAGTAGCTGGACATCTATCTGTGAATTTCATTACGGCATCTCCCTGCAAAGTTCCTTTAGTTAAGTTTATTTTATCACATTATAGAATCCCTCGCAATTCGGTAATTGACGTACTTGCCTCCCGTATCAGCCAGAAGCACCGTTGCATCATAGGTTTTGCCTGTCTTTTCGGAATAGAGGTCCTTGACCTTTGCCTTACCGTTTTTGAGCAGAGCAGCGGCGATCTTCGGGGTGAACGCCTTTTTGCGCTGCTCAAAGAAGCGGTCATTCTTCCACATTACGAACTGACAGCTACGATTTCCGCAGTAGAAGTTTTTCTTGCCCTCGTAGACGTTTTCACCACACCGGGGACACTTGCCGATGATAACCCGTTCCGACTGGAACAGGTTTTGTTTGTCCGCGCTGATGCAGGAGTAGGTCTTGACCAGCTGACGCACCTGCGCTTCAATTTCGGCCATAAACTCGTCCGGGTCTGCGCTGCCCTTGGCAATCTCGGTCAGACGGTTTTCCCATTCGGCGGTCAGGACGGGAGAGGTCAGGCTTTCCGGCAGAACCACCGC
>VOFC01002164.1_pt1 | contig 10922 bp, 14 predicted proteins | sample 5384161 | NCBI WGS metagenome assembly VOFC01 (sample SAMN12384722, study PRJNA508395) | human gut metagenome | isolation source: healthy gut B | host: Homo sapiens | reverse complement strand
TTGCCAACTGGATTAGTTTTCCGTCTTTGAAATTGTAGATTTCAATTAACATTTTCTAATCTAGCTTCGCAGTATTATTCAGTTTTCAAGGTGCATCTTCAATACAGCATTTACACACCGTATAGCGTGGTGGACTCACATTTCTGTGCTTCCACCGATGGTGGGCTCAAATGGACTCGAACCATCGACCTCGCGCTTATCAGGCGCGCGCTCTAACCACCTGAGCTATGAGCCCATATGGTGGAGATAAAGAGGCTCGAACTCTTGACCCCCTGCTTGCAAAGCAGGTGCTCTCCCAGCTGAGCTATACCCCCACGGTTTCCCGTTTCGGTGTAAATTCTATATTTACTTGTCTGAGGTTCCTGTTTTTACAGGGCCCTCAAAATTGAACACTATCGAAGCTCTCTCTTTCCCTTGTACCAGAATCAATAAGTCCAGCTTATTCATTCTGCCTGACTCCTTAGAAAGGAGGTGATCCAGCCGCACCTTCCGATACGGCTACCTTGTTACGACTTCACCCCAATCACCAGTTTTACCTTCGGCGGCGTCCTCCTTGCGGTTAGACTACCGACTTCGGGTCCCCCCGGCTCTCATGGTGTGACGGGCGGTGTGTACAAGGCCCGGGAACGTATTCACCGCGGCATGCTGATCCGCGATTACTAGCAATTCCGACTTCGTGCAGGCGAGTTGCAGCCTGCAGTCTGAACTGGGACGTTGTTTTTGAGGTTTGCTCCACCTCGCGGCTTCGCTTCTCTTTGTTTAACGCCATTGTAGTACGTGTGTAGCCCAGGTCATAAAGGGCATGATGATTTGACGTCATCCCCACCTTCCTCCGTTTTGTCAACGGCAGTCCTGCTAGAGTCCTCTTGCGTAGTAACTAACAGTAAGGGTTGCGCTCGTTGCGGGACTTAACCCAACATCTCACGACACGAGCTGACGACAACCATGCACCACCTGTCTGGATGCCCCGAAGGGCTTCGCTAATCTCTTAGCTATGCATCCGATGTCAAGACCTGGTAAGGTTCTTCGCGTTGCTTCGAATTAAACCACATACTCCACTGCTTGTGCGGGCCCCCGTCAATTCCTTTGAGTTTCAACCTTGCGGTCGTACTCCCCAGGTGGATTACTTATTGTGTTAACTGCGGCACGGAAGGGGTCAATCCTCCCACACCTAGTAATCATCGTTTACGGCATGGACTACCAGGGTATCTAATCCTGTTTGCTACCCATGCTTTCGAGCCTCAGCGTCAGTTAGTGCCCAGTAGGCCGCCTTCGCCACTGGTGTTCCTCCCGATATCTACGCATTCCACCGCTACACCGGGAATTCCGCCTACCTCTACACCACTCAAGAAAAACAGTTTTGAAAGCAGTTCACGGGTTGAGCCCGTGGGTTTCACTTCCAACTTGTCCTTCCGCCTGCGCTCCCTTTACACCCAGTAATTCCGGACAACGCTTGCCACCTACGTTTTACCGCGGCTGCTGGCACGTAGTTAGCCGTGGCTTTCTTGTTGGGTACCGTCATTATCGTCCCCAACGACAGGAGTTTACAATCCGAAGACCTTCTTCCTCCACGCGGCGTCGCTGCATCAGGGTTTCCCCCATTGTGCAATATTCCCCACTGCTGCCTCCCGTAGGAGTCTGGGCCGTGTCTCAGTCCCAATGTGGCCGATCAACCTCTCAGTCCGGCTACCAATCGTTGCCATGGTGGGCCGTTACCTCACCATCTAGCTAATTGGACGCGAATCCATCCTGAAGCGAATTGCTCCTTTTCCCCCTGAGCCATGCGGCTCTGTGGGCTTATGCGGTATTAGCAGTCGTTTCCAACTGTTGTCCCCCACTCCAGGGCAGGTTATTCACGTGTTACTCACCCGTTCGCCACTAGGTACATCCAAATTCCGTCCGAAAACTTCATTCGAACGCACCCGTTCGACTTGCATGTGTTAGGCGCGCCGCCAGCGTTCGTCCTGAGCCAGGATCAAACTCTTTATAAAATGGTATCCAAACGCCAAAAGGCGTTCAAATCAATTTTACAAATCTTTCGATCTGTGTTTCGCTCAGACACAATCGCTTGCGTCCTGTACGAATTACTTTTGGGAATTTTTTAAAGTGCTCTCAAAATCACTTAAAAGGTTCCGTTCAAGCTTCGATATTGTTCAATTTTCAAGGTCCTGTCTGCTCTCTCGAAGCAGCTTATTTATTATATCAGGCAAGCGCAAGTTTGTCAAGCACTTTTTTGATTTTTCTTTAAGCCGCTCGGTTGAGCCGCTGTCGTTCGTGACAGCTTTGATATATTACCATGGTTTGGAGCGATTGTCAACACTTTTCCTTCATTTTCTTGAGAATTCGCGGCAGAGATTGGTTTTCATGTGCTTTGCTTCTGTCCAGTTCGTCTCTTCCCGCCCTCTTGGCGGCAAGGAGAATGACATGAACCAAAGCGGCAAAAACGCGAAGTCCGCCCTCCTGGCGGCAAGCCGGGACCGGGCAAACGCGATTCCTGCAAGCCGGGCCGGCTTCGTGCCTGCATCGGCTCGGCGGTGGGAATGGGCAACATCTGGCTTTTCCCGTCCGGGTCTCCGCCTACGGCGGTGCAACCTTTTTGATTCCCTATCTGATTTTTGTGGCGCTCATCGGCTCGACCGGCGTAATCGGTGAAATGGCCTTCGGCCGTGCCACCCGCAGCGGCCCCATCCACGCCTTTGGGCAAGCCACAAAACGCCGCTGCGGAAGCGAACGTCCGGGCCGTGCTCTGGGCTTCATCCCGGTGCTTGGCTCGCTGGCCATGGCCATCGGTTACTCGGTGGTTGTGGGGTGGATCTTCAACTATCTGGCTGCTTCTTTCACCGGCGGACTGAACGGGCTGGCCGACGTGGGGGCGTTCTCCGCCCGGTTTGACGCCACGGCCGCAGGGAACGCCCCTTGGCAGATTGCCGGTATGCTCATCACACTGATCATCATGGCGCTGGGCGTGGGCGGCGGCATTGAAAAAGACCAACAAACTCATGATGCCTCTGTTCTTCGTGCTGTTTCTCGGGCTGGCGGTTTACCTGGCCTTTTTGCCCGGCTCGGCGGCCGGTTATCGCTACATCTTTATCCTCGACCCCAAGGGCCTGGCCGACCCCATGGTGTGGGTGTACGCGCTGGGGCAGGCGTTCTTCTCCCTGTCCATTGCGGGCAACGGCACACTGATCTATGGCTCCTACCTGAGCGAGGACTCGGACATTCCCGCCGATGCGCGGCTGGTAGCGGTATTCGACACACTGGCGGCTCTGGTTGCCGCGCTGGTCATCATTCCCGCCATGGCACTGGCCGGGCAGGAGCTGACCCAGAGCGGCCCCGGCCTGATGTTCATCTTTCTGCCCAACGTACTGCGCGGCATTCCCGGCGGCGGCATCATTCTGATGGTGTTCTTTACCGCCGTGACGTTTGCGGCGCTCACCTCCCTCATCAACCTGTTTGAAACGCCGGTGGCCACCCTGCAGGAGCTGTTCCACCTGAGCCGCCCGGTGGCCGTGGCCCCTGATCGGTGCGGTGGGCATCGGCGTTGGGCTGGCCATTTCCCCATTGTCAGCCAGTGGATGGACGTTTGCTCCATCTACATCTGCCCACTGGGCGCGCTGCTGGCCGCGGTGATGTTCTTCTGGGTGTGGGGCAGGGACGATGCCCTGGCGCAGGTCAACCAGGCGCGCAAAAAGCCTCTGGGCCGCTGGTTCTACCCTCTGGCCAAGTACCTGTTCTGCGGGGTCACGCTGCTGGTGCTGGTACTGGGTGCCGTGATGGGCGGCATCGGGTAATATTTGTGTCAAATAATTATATTTGCACAGTTTTCTCTTTTGTTTGAATGATTTTTTATGTCGACTTTGCCCACATTCTGTGTTATATTAAGCTTATAGAAAGTGGATTGGCCAATACGCATAATTCTTGCTCAACATAAAAAGGAAATTATACTAAATCGTTCTGGAGGCGCCCTATGAAACACGAGAAACACCGCCGCATTCTTCTCTTCGGCATTGTGCTGGCTTCTCTGCTGATTGCCGCCATTCTCTTGTTGGAGTATGTTTTCGACATTTCCGGCATTCTGGCGCGGCCCGTTTCTTCGGTTTGGGTTGCAGCTTGCCTTTCTGGTCGCACTGTTCACACCCCACCAGCATGCCCTTTCGCACCGGACGCGGTCTGTGGGACACCTCCCTCTGGCCGGATCACCTCTATGGGGTTGGGCTTCTGTTTTACCTGGCCGAGATCGTGCTTCTTGTGAAGCTGCTCTGGATTGATCTTCGGATGTATTAAACAAAGGGGCAGCGGGTACACACTTCTGCGGAAGGTGTGCCCGCTGCTTTGCTTTTCGCCGCCGAGCTGCTCGTTGCGAAAACATTTCAAAAAGTATTGACAATCCCCTCATCTGAGTATAATAAGTAAGGTAACACATGGCCCGTTGGTCAAGCGGTTAAGACAGCGGCCTCTCACGCCGTTAACATCGGTTCGATTCCGGTACGGGTCACCATGATGCTCCTTAGCTCAGTCGGTAGAGCGCGTGACTGTTAATCACGATGTCGTCAGTTCGAGCCTGACAGGAGCAGCCAGAATAAACGCCTTGTTCTTCGGAACAGGGCGTTTTCTGTTGCCCTGATTTTCCGCCGCGGCTATGCCGGCCGAATTTCAGGACAAATCGCAGGATTTCCCCCTATCTTTTTTGTAAAAATCCTGTATAATAAATAAAACATTCCGGCCGCACAAACGTTTGTATGGCGGCCGCCTCCCTGATTTTGAACCGAGGGCAGCCCTGCCCCTGCAACCACGAGGTACCCGTTCATGAAGCGTCTTTTGCGCAACATCTGCATTGTTTTTGTGTGGGATTGATCCTCATTCCCTTTATCTGAACAGCCGCACCCCGGACACCAACCGTCTTTCCGACGACGAGTCGGGTACCCTCACCGTGACGGTGGCCGACCTGGGCAAGGCTGATGCCATTCTGCTGCAATCCGGCGAGCACGCCATGCTGATCGACGCCGGCTATGAAAAAATCCTCGGACGACCTGCTGGCGCTGCTGGAAAAGCAAGGCGTTTCCCATCTGGAAGCGCTGGTGCTCACCCATTTTGACAAGGACCATGTGGGCGGGGCCGACCACGTGCTGGAAGAGCTGGAGGTGGACCGGCTGCTCACCCCGGATTACCAAGAAGACTCCAAGCAGTATGAGCAGTTTGCCGAGGCCGCCCGCGAGGCCGGGCTGGTACTGGAGACCTTCACCGACCCGCTCACCTTCCAGCTGGGCGGCAGCGATGTATCGGTCTACCCGCCCCTGCGCTCCAGCTACGAGGACGACAACGACTATTCTCTGGCAGTGATGGTTCAGCATGGCATTGACAGCTTCCTGTTCCCGGCGACGCCGAGCAGACCCGGCTGGATGAGCTGATGGCCCAGACCAGCGTAAACTGCACCTTTTTGAAAGTGCCCCACCACGGCCGTGTCGAAGCGAACAGCGGGGTGTTTTTCCGCGCCGCCAGCCCGCAGTACGCAGTGATCACCTGCGACAGCAATGGGCCGGACAGCGAGGTGATGTCCGCCCTGAATGCGGTCGGCGCACAGGTATACCTGACCAGCCGTGGGCTGGTGCAGTGCGTCAGCGATGGGGCGAACCCAATGACCGTCACGCAGCCAGAGAGCATCGACGATCTGGGCTGAGCTGCCTATAAAGCCTCGCCTGAGTTGCTTGCGGCCAAAGTTGGCGCAGAATAGGCCTCGGCTTACGGCGCACCGGTCCGCCCATTTCCCTGTTTGATCTTGTTCGATACAATCGCGCTCATACGAAACAACGCCCCGCGAAAAGCCCGGGCGTTGTTTTATTTCTGTGCAGGGCGCTGCGCCCGGCTTCAGTTCTTTCTGCGCTGCTTTTGAGGCAGCAGCCGAAGGGAAGGCCGCAAGCGCGCCGTACAGCACCCCTGCCGATGGCCCAGACCAGCCAATAATCCTCGGATTCCAATTGCCGTTCGGGCCGAAGGCGCAATACAGGAACACCGCCGTGATCACCAGCCAGTAACCGCCGCTCAGGCGGGCCAGGCACCCGCTGAGCGCCTTGCGCTCGCGGGTGTAATCGCCTTCTTCCAGCAGCTTGTTCATGGCAGCCCAGGGCGTACCCACCCGCACAAACGAAACACAGCCGATGGCCACCAGCACCAACAGAAGATCCACCGCCAGCGCGTAGCTCCAGTCCGGGCCGGCGAACACCATGGCCGCGAAAATGGGCAGCATCGACAGGATGCACAGCACCGTGCCCCAAATGTTGCCGTTGTGGTATTCGACCCAAAACGCCTCGCGCTGCCGGCGCACCCATTCTTCCACGCCCGGCTCCTGCTCGATCGGCTCCTTTTCCAGGTAGGCATAGGCTCCCGTCAGCGCCCCGCAGCGCAGGAACAGCCCCACCGCCGCCGCCACCAGCACAAACAGCACGCACAGGCCCACGCCCGCCGCCTGCGCTTCGCCCAGGGCAAACCAGCTGTTCTCGCTGAGCGCCGCCAGCAGGATCAACGCCGTCGGTGACACGATGCACAGCCCGGTTGCCAGCGCCATCTTCTGCGCAGCGGCCCGGCTCAGCTCCAGCACCTGCCGCGCCTCCTCCGGGCTCACCCGGCGCAGAGGCTTTTCCGGTTCGGGCGGGGCGGCAGGCTCCGGCTGCGGGGCCTCCGGCGCTTCCAGCTCCTCCTTCAGCAGGTAATCCAGCGACACCCCGAACAGCCGGCTCAAGGCCGCCGCCCGCTCCAGATCCGGCAGGGTCTGGCCGCTCTCCCATTTGGAAACCGCCTGACGGGAGACCTCCAGCCGGGACGCAAGCTCCTCCTGGGAAAGGCCCGCCTTCCGGCGCAGCCCCACCAGCTTTTCCGAAAATATCATCCTGTTTCCTCCTGTTGTATCCGCATTTTCTTCTCTTCGATGCTTCCAGCATACACGTTTTCCCGGTTGCGCGCCACCAGTTTCGGCTGGAAATTTGTCAACCACCGGTTGCGGGGCACAAAAAAGCGGCCCGTTCCCCCCATTTTTTGAGGGAAACGGGCCGCAAAACGTTTACTTACGCCGAAGCGTCAAACAAGGCCGTTCGGATTACTCGAAATCGGCCGGCATCAGAATGACCTTCTTGGGGCACTTGCTTACGCAGGTGCCGCAGCCGGTGCACTGGAGTAGTCGATCTTGGCCAGGAAGTTGTCCAGCGTGATGGCCTGCTCGGGGCAGTTCTTCACGCACAGGCCGCAGGCAATGCAGCCCTTGGAGCAGGCCTTGTTCACGGCTGCGCCGCGCTCGTGGTTGCTGCACAGCACAACGGGCTTGGCCGCCATGGTGCGCATGCTGATCACGTGCTTGGGGCAGGCAGCGGCGCAGGCACCACAGCCCACGCACTTGCTCACATCCACCTTGGCCTTGCCGTCCACCACCGAAATGGCGCCGAACTTACAGGCCTTCACACAGTCGCCCAGGCCCAGGCAGGCAAAACTGCAGGCCTTGGGGCCGCCGAACAGGGCAGCCGCCGCAGCGCAGCTCTGAATGCCCTGGTACTCATACTTGGGCTTGCACACATCCGTCTGGCCCTGGCAATTCACCACGGCATGAACCGGATCGGAAGAACCGGCTTCCACGCCCATGACCTTGCCGATGGCAGCTGCGCAGGCCGCGCCGCCCACGGCGCACTTGTTGACGGGGGCTTTGCCCTCAACCACAGCCTTGGCGTAGTCGGCACAGCCGGCGAAGCCGCAGCCGCCGCAGTTTGCACCGGGCAGGCACTCGGTCACTTCGCCCACGCGGGGATCTTCATACACGCTCATGAACTTGGCGGCCAGAACCAGAATGATGGCACCCAGCAGGCCGACCACAGTAACCAGGACAATTGCAATACTAATACTCATTTCAATCGTCCCTCCTTACACGCCAAAGATGTTCTCGATGATGCCGCCGAAGCCCATGAAGGACAGGCTGGTAATGGAGGCAGACACCAGGGTGATGGGCAGGCCCTTGAAGCACTCGGGGCAATTGGCTGCCTCAACGCGCTTGCGCACGCCGCTGAACAGCACCATGGCCAGCATGAAGCCGAAGCCTGCACCGGCGGCGCAGATCAGAGACTCCGCATAGGCAAAGCCGAAGCCGTACTTCACCACATCGGCGGCGTAGTTGTCCACGTTCAGCACGGTGACACCCAGCACACAGCAGTTGGTGGTGATCAGGGGCAGGTACACGCCCAGGCTGTTGTACAGAGGAGGCATATACTTCTTCAGGATGATCTCAATCAGCTGCACCAGCACAGCGATGATCAGAATGAACACGATGGTCTGCAGGTAGCCCAGATCGTTGGCATCCAGCAGGAAGATCTGAATGGGAAGGTCACCAGAGTGGCCAGCACCATGACGAAGATAACAGCGCAGGACATACCCACGGCGGAATCCAGCTTTTGGACACGCCCAGGAAGGGGCAGATGCCCAGGAACTTCACCAGCACGTAGTTGTTCACCAGGATCATGCTGAAGAAGATGGTGGCAAGTTTGACTCCCAGTTCCATGATTATTTACTCCCCTTTCTCAGCACAGCAGCCGGCCTTGCGGTCGATCTTGTTGTTGGTTTTGGTCTCGAACCACACCACCAGAGCCATCAGGCAGCCGAAGGTGAAGAAACCGCCGGGCGCGCTGGTCATCAGGGTGAAGTTGGGGATGCTCTTGGGGATGATCTGATGCCCAGCCAGGTGCCGCTGCCCAGGATCTCACGCACGGTGGCCATCAGAATCAGAGCGAGGGTGAAGCCCAGGCCCATGCCCAGGCCGTCCAGCGCGGAATCCACCACGTTGTTCTTGCAGGCAAACATCTCGGCACGGCCCAGAATGATGCAGTTCACAACGATCAGGGGCAGGTACACGCCCAGGGCGGTATCCAGCGCAGGGGCATAGGCCTGACGATCATCTGCACCAGGGTCACGAACGTGGCGATGATGGTGATGTAGCAGGGCAGGTGCACCTTTATCGGGGATCACCTTGCGCAGCGCGGAGATAGCGATGTTGGAGCAGAACAGCACGAAGGTAGCCGCCGCGCCCATGCCCAGAGCATTGAAACCGCCGTGGTAACAGCCAGGGTGGGGCAGGTGCCCAGCACCAGGCGCAGGGTGTGGGTTCTCCTTCTTCAGGAGGCCATTGGTCAATGCTCAGTTTGCTTTTTGTTCTCAGCCATGGTTTACGCAGCCTCCTTTGCTTTCAGCTCGTCGATGCAAGCAAATGCGCTGTTCGTGGCACTGATAACCGCCTTGCTGGAGATGGTCGCGCCGGTCAGGCCGTTCACACCGTCCTGCTTCAGGGTCACAGAGCCGCTCTTGCCCACCAGCTCGTCGGCGAACACCGCGCCGTCGCCGGAGGAATCCCACAGCCGCATACCGAAGCCGGCAGATTCGGAGTTCTGCAGGAACTGCACACCCAGAATGTTGCCGTCGTTGTCAAAACCGATGACCACGGGCACAGCGCCGCCGTAGCCCTTGCCGGTGGCCTTCACGCAGTCAGCCTGCGCCATTGTTGGCCTTCACCACTGCCACGATGTTCTCGGTGCTCACTTCGCTGGTCAGGTCGGTGAAGCTGTCCGCTTCAGGCAGAACAGCCTGATAGGCTTCCTGCGCGGCAGCCTCTTCCTGCGCCGCAATGATGGGCGCAGTGGCGTTGTTGGTCACCGCCAGCATGGTGCTGGTAATCAGGCAGATGACCACCAGAACGATCACCGGCTTTTTACCAGAGTTTCGAAATTGGAGTTTTTCATTTGGCTGCCTCCTTCTTCTTTTCGGGCTTCTTGTAGCCCAGAGGCACCTGGTGGGTCAGGTCATTGATGTAAAGCACCCACAGGTTCATCAGCAGGATGGCAAAGGACACGCCCTCGGCCATGTTGCCCCAGAAGCGGATGGCGCTGGTGATGATGCATGCCGAACACGATCTTGCCCTTCAGGGTGAAGGGGCTGGTCACATAGTCGGTGGCCATGAACACGGCGCCGAACATCAGGCCGCCGCTCAGCAGCTGAACCATCACGTTCTGGCCGCACAGCAGGCTCATCACCGCCACGGTGGCCAGGTAGGTCACGGGGATGGCGGGGCTGATGGTCTTGGTGGCAACCAGCCACACAAAGCCGATCAGGATTGCCAGGGCGCAGGTCTCGCCCATCACGCCGCCATGCACGCCCAGGAACAGATCCATCAGGTTCAGGGCGTTGGGGTCAGCCACCTGCAGGGGGTGGCGCTGGACAGCGGTCCACCGCCGCGGCGGGGAACTTCCAGTTGGTCATGGCGCTGGAGAAGCCGCTGAACAGAGCAATACGGCCCACCAGAGCAGGGGTTGGCAAAGTTGTAGCCCAGACCGCCGAACAGCTGCTTCACCAGCACGATGGAAATGAACGCGCCCACAATGCCCATCCACAGAGGCAGGGTCACGGGGAAGTTCATGGCCAGGATGATGCCGGTGACCACGGCGGAGAGATCCCCCACCGGGTTGGGCTTCTTCATCAGCATACAGTACAGGTACTCAAAACCCACACAGGCTGCGGTGGTCACTGCGGTAAGCAGCAGCGCGCGCAGGCCAAAGATCATGGCGGAGGCGATGATGCAGGGCACCAGAGAGATGACCACGTTGCCCATCAGCTTCCGGGTGGAAACATTGTCCGTAATATGAGGGTTCGAGGTAACGATCAGATTGTTTTCCATTACTTGTTCCCTCCCTCTTCCGCTTTCTTGGCGGCTTCTTCCGCCTTGGCCTTGGCTTCCGCCTGCTTACGGCGCAGCTCGCCCATGTAGAAGGCCTTGGCCAGCGCCATGTTCTGGGTGACGGGGCGCTTGGCGGGGCAGACGAAGCTGCAGGTGCCGCAGGCCACGCACAGGCCGATGTTCAGCTTATCCAGCTGATCGTAATCGCGGGCGGTGTACGCCTCGC
>VOFC01005177.1_pt1 | contig 10943 bp, 12 predicted proteins | sample 5384161 | NCBI WGS metagenome assembly VOFC01 (sample SAMN12384722, study PRJNA508395) | human gut metagenome | isolation source: healthy gut B | host: Homo sapiens | reverse complement strand
GGCTGTGTGGTGGCCTTCGGCATGAGCCTTGCCGCCATCCGCTTCCTGATGGATTACGTCAAGCGCCACGATTTCAAGTTCTTTGGAGCCTACCGCATCGTGCTGGGCATCATCGTGCTGGCAGTGGCGGCTGCGACGGCAATCTTCTGATTTTAAGCGGAAGAATTATTTTTATAATTTACAACCCCGGAAAATCTGCGGATTTTCCGGGGTCGTTTTTTCACGGGAAGGGTCGTGAAGGCAAGCGGCATTTGTTTTTTTACGGTGCTGTGAGCGGCAAAAAATTTCGATGCAACCAAGGCGGGTGCGCCCTCTGCCTCTGCGGCAGCGCTGACGCGATGCCATTGTCTGCCAAAGGGCACAGGACTTTGCCAGATTTAAAGATGCCGCTTTTACGGAGTGCGAGGGCTTTCCGCGCTGGATGGACTGGCACCCGGAAGCGAGGACGTGGAGGGTGTGCCCGCCGCCCTTTACGACAGCACTTTTTCTTTGCAAAAAGATGTGCTATACTACAAAACAAGAGAGTATGCGGCAGCGTGCCGCGCAAACAAAATGGAGGAAACTGCTATGGAAGCATCCAAGGTCTATTATACAGATTTCCGCTGTCCTGTGGGCACCAGCCTGCTGGACAAGCTGCGCCGCGTGTGCATCGCCGCCGGGATCAAGGATATTGATATGGATGGCAAGTTCGTTGCCATCAAGATGCATTTCGGTGAGCTGGGCAATCTGGCATTCCTGCGCCCCAACTACGCCAAGGTGGTGGCTGACCTGTGCAAGGAGCAGGGCGGTCTGCCGTTTCTGACCGACTGCAACACCCTGTATCCGGGCAGCCGCAAGAACGCACTGGAGCACCTCACCTGCGCCCAGCTGAACGGCTTCTGGCCCATGACCACCGGCTGTCAGGTCATCATTGCGGACGGCCTGCGCGGCACCGATGAGGCAGAGGTGCCGGTGCCGAACGGCGAATACTGCAAGACGGCAAAGATCGGCCGCGCCATCATGGATGCGGATATTTTTATCAGCCTGACCCATTTCACAAGGGCCACGAATCCACCGGCTTCGGCGGTACTCTCAAGAACATCGGCATGGGCTGCGGCTCCCGCGCGGGCAAGATGATACAGCATGCCGCCGGACACCCGGAGGTGCAGCAGAGCCTGTGCCGCGGCTGCCACCGCTGTGCCAAGGAGTGCGGCTCCGATGCCATTACCTACGATGCAAACAACAAGGCCGTCATTGACCAGACCAAGTGCAAGGGCTGCGGCCGCTGCATCGGTGCCTGCAACTTTGACGCCATCTATTCCCAGTGCGACAGCGCCAATGAGATGCTGGACCGCAAAATGGCCGAGTACGCGGCTGCCGTATGCGCAGGCCGTCCCTGCTTCCATGTTTCTCTGGTGCAGGACATCAGCCCCAACTGCGACTGCCACTGCGAGAACGATGCTCCCATCCTGCCGGATATCGGCATCTTTGCGTCCTTTGACCCAGTGGCGCTGGATCAGGCCTGCGCGGACGCCTGCCTGAATGCACAGCCGCTGCCGAACAGCCAGCTGGGCCAGAACCTTGCAAAGCCCGGCTGGAACTGCCACCACGACAACTTCAAGGATTCCAACCCCAATATCGAGTGGAAGGCCACGCTGGAGCAGGCCGAAAAGATCGGCATGGGCACCCGCCAGTATGTGCTGAAGAAAGTCTGATGCCGCAGGCGGCCCCGGTCTTTTCCGCAAAAACAAAAAGAAGCTGACCAGCCCGGCCAGCTTCTTTTATGTTGGGTTTACTGGCCCACTGCGGGCACGCAGTCGTCCAGCACGGTCTGCAGGGCCTGCCAGTTCTTCAGGGTGCAGCCGGGCAGGGTGTCCGGGTCAAGGCCGGCATCCTCAATGCGGCCAGCCATGCTGTCCTTGTCGCTCAAAAGGCTCAGCGCGTCCGGCTCGATCATCGTCCAGGCTTCGGCAAAGCTTTCCTGCTCATCAGCGTCCAGTGTGTCGTACCAGCTGTAGAAAGCTTCCTGCACGGCTTCCGGGGTGCGGGAGGCAAGGCGGGCGTTTTCTGCCCACTGCAGCAGGGATGCCGCTGCGATCACCGATTTGAGCGAGCAGCCGGAAACACCCGGCCCCCAGCCCAGACAAGGCTCAAAGGCGGCAGCGGTGCCGGTGATGGAGAAGATGGAGTTCTCGTCAAAATCGCCGGGGTTCAGGCCGGAGGTGTCGGCCCGGGTGGTGGAATCAGGCAGGTCTTCGCCGGAAGCAGCGGAGCTTGCAGAACTGCTGGCAGAGCTTGGCGCTTCGGAACTGCTGGCGGTTGAGCCGCCGCAGCCTGCCAGAATGCTGCAGGCCAGCGCTGCGCAGAGCAGCAGCGAGAGGATGCGGGCATATCTCAATTTCATAGCAGTGTCCTCCTTGAGCGGTGCCGCAGCCGGGCCGCAGCACTTCAAAACGATACACCCTAAGTATACGTTCTGCCGCGGCGGTTGTCAATCGGACAGCGCAGAACGAATTTCAAGCGGGAAATATGCACCCTGCACAAAGAAAAAACGCATTTTTGGGAACTTTGCATTCTTGACATTTTTTGCAAAAATCGGTTGACTACAAGTATAGTGTCTGCCCACGTCAGCCGGAAAGGAAGGAAACGCCCATGAAGCACCGCATCACAGCCGCATTGGAGCGGTTTTCCCGCGCAATGCTGGCACCGCTGAGCTATCTTTCGGCGGCGGGCCTGCTGCTGGTGGTGGGCGCACTGCTTACCAGCGCGCCGCTGGCCGGGGTGCTGCCCTTTTTGCGGTGGGAGCCGGTGCAGCTGGCGGGCAGGATCATTTACAAATGCCTCACGGCGGTCATTTCAAATCTGAGCGTGCTGTTCTGCACCGGTCTTGCGGCGGCGCTGGCAAAGCGGGAAAAGCATCAGGCGGCGTTCATCGCCCTGATGAGCTATCTTGTCTACCTGACAGCGGGCAATGTAACGCTGACCGAGTTGGGCCTGCTGGCGCAGCCGGATGCGCTTACCGGCCTGTACAGCGCAGGCCAGACCATGGTGCTGGGCATCCAGACTGTGGACACCGGCGTGTTCGGCGGCATTCTGCTGGGCCTGCTCACCGCCTTTGTATATGACCGCACCTGCGAAAAAGCCCACCGCGGCATTCTGGGCGGTGTGTTCTCCGGTGTGCGGTGGTCCTTTGCCTGCGTGGCGGCACTGGCGGCGGTGCTGGGCTCTGGGGCCTGCTTTGTCTGGCCGCCTATCCAGAAGGCCATTGCGGCCGTCACCGGCTTCATTGCCGCTTCCGGCAATATCGGGTTGTTTTTGTACGGCTTTCTGGAACGGCTGCTCATCCCTACAGGGCTGCATCATCTGGTGTATATGCCGTTCCAGTTCTCGCAGCTGGGCGGTCAGCTTATGGTGGGCAGCGTCACCTATACCGGTGCCTATGTGGTCATGATGACCGAATATAACCTCGGCCTGCCGTTTTCGGATGGCATCGTGTGGATGTACACCGGCTTTACCAAGACCTTCGGCTACTTTGGCATTGCGGCGGCATTCATCTTCTGTGCCCGGCGGGGCAGCCGCAAAAAGACTGCCCTTCAGCTGCTGCCGCTGGCCTTTACGGCATCGCTGGCTTCCATTACGGAGCCGCTGGATTTTCTGTTCTGCTTCTCGGCACCGGTTTTGTGGCTGGCGCACGCAGCCATCTCCGGCAGCTTCATCGTGCTGCTGCACCTGTGCGGAGTCACGGCGTTTACCTCGAACCTTCTGGGGTCGCTTGTGATGAACCTTTCCGCTGGTGCGGCCCGCACGAACTACCCGGTGCTGTATCTGCTGGGCCTTGCCCAGATCGCGGTGTATTTTGTGGTGTTCACTGTGCTCATCAAGGCGCTGGACCTGCCCACACCGGGCCGCCGCCCGGAAGAGCCGTCCCGGCCGGAAAAGGCCCTGCCGCTGGACGAGCAGGGAGTAGAAAAGCTCATTGCAGCCTTTGGCGGGCGGGAGAACATCCGCACGGTGGACAACTGCTTTACCCGCCTGCGTGTCACGGTGAACGACCCGGCCTTCGTCAAGGAGCAGGCCCTGAAAGCCCTGCCCTGCAGCGGTGTGGTGCAAAGCGGCTGCGATGTGCAGATCGTGTACGGCATCCGCGCGCCGGAGGTGCGGCAGGCGGTGGAGCGGCGGCTTGGCCGGGTGGTCTGTTGACCTTTGGCGGACGGGCAACTATAATAGGGAAAAAGCGGCTTCCTGTGCAGAGCGAAAGGATTTTTTGTGTTCCACCGATTTATAGTCGCTGCGCGACGGCGATAAGCCGACAGCAGCAACATGCCGTTTCCCGTTACGACTTTTCCCGTGAAAAAGTAACTCCGAAACGACCGCAGTCGTTTCGGAGTTACAAATTTAAAAATAATATTTCCGCTGATATTGCCAAAGCGAACGCGTCGGCAATTTTAAATCGTCCGGCGGCTGAAAGGATACACATGCAAGAACAAGCAGTTTTTACGCAAAAAACAGAGCCTGTACCGCCAACCGGCCGCTTTGCCCCCAGCCCCAGCGGGCGGCTGCATCTGGGCAATCTGGCCTGCAGCCTGCTGGCGTGGCTCAGCGCAAAAAGCCAGGGCGGGCGCATCGTGCTGCGCATTGAGGATCTGGATGCCGAGCGCTGCCCGCGCATCTATGCCGACCTGCTGGAGCAGGATCTGGACTGGCTGGGCCTTGCGTGGGACGAGGGCGGCAGCACCGGCGGGCCGAACGGCCCCTATTACCAGAGTGAGTGCGCGGAGATCTACACCGCAAGCTACAAAAAGCTGGAAGAGCGCGGCCTTGTGTACCCGTGTTTTTGCTCCCGCGCCCAGCTGCATGCGGCCAGCGCGCCCCATACCTCGGACGGCAACGTGGTCTATCCGGGCACCTGCCGCGGCCTGACCGCTGCCGAAATTGAGGAAAAACGCAAAAAGAAGGCCCCTGCCTATCGTCTGATGGTGCCGGACGAGGACATCACATTTGTGGATGGCTGCATGGGCCCGCACACCGAAAATCTTTTGCATGACTGCGGTGATTTCTACCTGCGCCGGGCAGATGGCGTGTTCGCCTATCAGTTGGCCGTGGTGGTGGACGATGCCCGCATGGGCGTTACCGAAGTGGTGCGCGGTGCAGACCTGCTTTCGTCCACGGCACGGCAGCTGTATTTGTACCGCCTGCTGGGCCTGCAGGCACCGGGGTTTGCCCACTGCCCGCTGCTGCTGGCCCCGGATGGGCGGCGGCTCTCCAAGCGCGACGGCGACCAGAGTCTGGAAAACCTGCGGGAAAAGTATACCGCGCAGGAGATCGTGGGCAAGCTTGCCTACGCCTACGGCCTGCAGCCGGAGCCTGCGCCCCGCACACCGGAAAGCCTGATCAAGGACTTTTCCTGGGCAAAGGTGCCAAAGCAGGATGTCTGCCTGCCGGAGGATCTGTTCTGAACAAAAAAAGAAATGCGCTGCCCCTGATGACAGCGCATTTCCTTTTTATAGAGATTCAGATGCGGCGCATCTGCGGCAGATCGTTGGTGTCCATCATACGGCTGAACGCGGTATCCAGTGCCAGCGCCAGCAAAGCGCCCAGCGCTGCATCGATGCAGCTGTGCTGCTTGAGCAGCATGGTGGAGCATACAATGGAGATGCACAGCACATCAGCGGCCGGGCGCATCCAGCGGAACCGGGGCTGCTCAAAAATGCGGCAGGTCTTTGTGACTGATGTGACCACGCACTGCTACCAAGGAAGTTGATATTAAAAGGTTGGCTTTATACCAATCCGAAGGCTGGCGAAAACAAATGGCGACTACTGTGAAGGCTAACAGATGCACGCCCGCTATTTCCGCAGCTGAGATCGCTCTGCCGGATGGCTTTAGCGGGCAGAGGGTACCGAGATGGATCGTCGGTGATATCGCTACCTACGTTTTCCCCCATTAGCATCGCTTGAGTTGTGCGCGTAGTAACTAATAGGTTAATAAGCACTAAATGGGCACATTTGCAGATGCCCATTTTTAACGAAATGACGTATAAGGGGCGGTTGAACCCTTTTGTTCTGCCACTTCTTCGGCAGCGGGCAACCGCTTCCGTCAAAGCCTGCGGCTTTGCAAAACCCTCTCAGGCTCACTGCGTTCGCAAAAGCGAGATGACTGAGAGGGTCTTACTTCCTTTCGGCAGCGGCACGCACAGCACCAGACTGATGATGGCGATGCAGGCGGCCACCAGCAGCGCATCGATCATGCGGATGGTGCCGGAAAGGTAATCGCCCTGCACAAAATCCCGGATGCCCATGGTAAAGGCGATGCCGGGCGTTAAGATCATCAAAGTGCCGATGATGGCATGGCTGGCCTCGGTGCCCAGCAGATGACAGAGCGGCAGGCAGACCAGCGTGATGAGGGAAGCCGTGGTGATCTTCCGGAAACCGCCCGGCAGGTGGAGCCGCTCACACAGCAGCAGGTAGCCGTTGGCGGCAAGGCCCGCCACGGCTGCCGCCAGCCCGGCCCGGAGGGTGCCGCCAAAGATCATGGCAAAACAGAACGCGCCGGAAAGCCCTGCCACCAGCTGCACCCAGTCGTTCGGGAACGGGATGCGCTGGGCCCTGGCCAGCTGGGCCTCTGCCTCGTCCAGCGTGAGCCCCCCGCGGCGATCTGGCGGGAAAGCTCGTTCACCGCCGCCACCCGGCCAAGATGGGTGGTGCGGACGGGCACATTGCGCACTTCGCTGATCTCAGCCGTGCCTGCGCTGGCAAAGATACCGTTGGTCAGAATATAAACATGGAACTCCCGCAGGTGGAAGCTCCGGGCCATGATCTCCATGGTCTGCTCCACCCGGAACACCTCGGCGCCGTTTTCCAGCAGCGTCTGGCCTGCCGCCATAATAAAATCCATAATGCGGCGGCGCTGTTCCTCATCGGGATAAAGAACCCTCTCGCTCATCGGAGGCCTCCTTATATAAAAGTGATAAACGACGTTGCCCTATTTTATCATCCGCAACTGGCGCACAAGAGGGAGAGGCAAAATAAAAAGGAGCCATGCGTACATGACTCCCTTCTCGTGGGCAATCTTCAAAGAGATCCATAACAATAAGAAATGACCGCCCTCAGTCTCCAAACGTGAGCGGTCATTCTTATTGACTTGTTAGCCGGAGGAAGCTGACCATTGCGGACAGCGCCTTTTCTATAGATAGTATAGCCAATTTTACACGCACTGTCAAGAAAAGAACCGCCAAAACCGTAATTTCCTACTAAAAAACTTCGTTTCACCTGTTGACAAATCGCGCTGAGGCGATTACAATAAATGCAATATCACTAAAATGGCTGTGAAGAGAAGAGTAGGTTTTCGCATTGAGCCTTACCAGAGAGCCCGGACGGTGGAAAAGGGCAGGAAACAGGGAACGGAAAATGGTCTCGGAGCCGCGTGGGCGAAGTGCAAGAGTGCTAAGCCTGCGACGGGTACGCCCGTTAAAGCGTCCGGCTGTACGCCGCGTGAGCCGAGCTCAGCTCCCGCTGCCGCAGCTTCAAGGCCGTACCTGTGAGGGTGCGGTAAACCAAGGTGGTACCACGGAAGTTTCAAGCTCCCGTCCTTGCAGGGCGTCTGCCCGTAAGGACGGGAGCTTTTTGCTTGGCATTGCCAGGGGCTTCCGGTGCACGGGCGCGGAACTGTGCCGTGCCGTGCAAACCAAAAACATTTTATAGAATAGAGAGGGAATACTGCTATGATTACTCGTCGTGATTTTCTGAAAGTTACCGGTGTGGCCGCTGCGGCCGCTGCCCTGACCGCCTGTGGTGGTTCTTCTTCCACCTCCACCGCTTCCTCTGCTGCTTCCAGCACTGCCGCTCCTTCTGAGGCGGCTTCCGCTGTGGCAAAGCTGGATAAGGTCAAGGTCGCTGTGCCCAACGATACCACCAACGAGGCCCGCGCTCTGACCCTGCTGGAGAAGAACGGCTTCTTCAAGCTCAAGGCAGACGCCGGCCTGACCGCTACCAAGAACGACATCGAGGAGAACCCCCTGAACGTTACCGTCGATGAGGTCGAGGCTGCTCAGGTGCCCAACGTCCTGCAGGATGAGGACTACGCTGTCATTAACTCCAACTACGCGATCTCCGCTGGTCTGGATCCCATGACCGACGCCCTGGCGATGGAAGACGGCACCTCTGCTTACGTCAACGTGCTGGTCTGCAAGGAGGGCAACGAGAACGAGCCCAAGATCAAGGCTCTGGTGGCTGCTCTGCAGAGCCAGCAGGTCAAGGATTTCATGGATGAAAACTACAAGGGCGCTGTGGTCTCTGTTGTGGAGAACCCCACCGACGGCTACGATTCTTCCATCGACTACGACGCACTGAACGGCGAGACCGTCAGCTGCGCCGCTACCCCCGCTCCCCACTGCGAGGTGCTGGAGGTCTGCAAGGACATTCTGGCTGCCAAGGGCATCACTCTGGACATTCAGGAGTATGACGACTATGTGATCCCCAACACCATCGTGGAGGATGGCCAGTGCGATACCAACTACTTCCAGCATCAGCCGTACCTGGACAACTTCAATGAGGAGAAAGGCACCCACCTGGTCACCGTGGCCGGCATCCATGTCGAGCCTATGGGCATCTACGGCGGCAAGCAGGACAGCCTGGCTCCCATCGAGGGCTAAGCAAACTCCCCCAGTCACCTTGCGGTGACAGCCCCCTCGGGGAGGGGGCCTTTGCTTGACCGTTCTGTTTCAGGCTCCCTCCATGAGGGAGCTGGCAAACCCGCAAGGGTTTGACTGAAGGAGTTTATTCAACAGCGAGGAGAATTTCCGTGATCGAGATCAAACACCTTTCCAAGACTTTCCAAATGAAAGACGGCGCGGTCAACGCGCTGAACGACATCAACCTGACCATCCCGGATGGAGCCATTTATGGCATCATTGGCATGTCCGGCGCGGGCAAATCCACGCTGGTGCGCTGCATCAATCTGTTGGAGCGCCCCACGGAGGGCAGCGTCGTCATCGACGGCCGCCATGGAGACGCTGTCTCCTGCCGAGCTGCGCCAGCGCCGCCGTGAGATCACGATGATCTTCCAGCAGTTCAACCTGCTGATGCAGCGCAGCTGCCTGAAGAACATCTGCTTCCCTATGGAGCTGGCCGGGGTAAAAAAGGCGGATGCGGAAAAGCGCGCCAGGGAACTGCTGGAGATGGTAGGCCTGCCCGATAAGGCCAACGCCTACCCGGCCCAGCTTTCCGGCGGCCAGAAGCAGCGCGTGGCCTTGGCCCGCGCGCTGGCCACCAACCCCAGCGTGCTGCTGTGCGACGAGCCCACCAGCGCGCTGGACCCCAACACCACCCACTCGATCCTGACGCTCATCAAGGACATCAACCGGAAGCTGGGCATCACGGTGGTGGTCATCACCCACCAGATGAGCGTGGTCGAAGAGATCTGCGACCATGTGGCCATTCTGGACAGCGGTGTGGTCGTGGAACAGGGAGAGGTCAAGGAGATCTTCGCAAACCCGAAGACGGCCGCGGCCAAGCGCCTTGTTGCCCCCAACGGCGGCAGCGCGGCCCGCGACCTTTCGAGCTTTGCGCCTGACGATCACGTCGTCCGTGTTACGTTCAACGGCTCGTCCACGGCAAAGCCCCTTGTGGCCAGCCTGGCAGCCGAAAAAGGGATTCTGGTCAGCGTGCTCAGTGCGGATACCCGTGATCTGAGCGGCCAGTGCTACGGCAGTATGCTGCTCAAGCTGCCGCGGGAGATCGAGCAGGCAAAACAGGCAACGGCCTATATGCGGGCCCAGCCCGGTGTCACGGTAGAGGAGGTGACTGGCGAATGAGTATTGCGGATTATAGCTTTGCCATCTGGGAGACGTTCTATGTAACGGTGCTCTCCACGGCGTTTTCGCTGGTTATCGGTCTGCCGCTGGGCGTGCTGCTGGTGGCCGGGGATAAGGACGGTGTTCTGCCCCTGCCCGGCTGGCTGATGCATGTTCTCAACATCATCATCAACATCCTGCGCAGCGTCCCGTTCCTGATCCTGATGATCTGCGTCTTCCCCGCTCACCCGCGCCCTCGTGGGCACTACCGTGGGCACCAAGGCCACCATCGTTCCGCTGGTGGTCGCGGCGTTCCCGTTCGTGGCCCGTCTGGTGGAGACCAGTCTCCGCGAGCTGGACGAGGGTGTGGTGGAGGCGGCCCAGAGCATGGGCGCGACCCCGTTCCAGATCATCACCAAGGTCATGATCCCCGAGTGCCTGCCCGGCCTTATTTCCAGCATGACCACCGCGCTGACCACCATTCTGGGTTACTCGGCCATGTCCGGCGTCATTGGCGGCGGCGGCCTGGGTAAGATCGCTCTGTCCTACGGCTACTACCGTTACCAGACCAACATCATGATCGTCTGTGTCATCCTGCTGGTGCTGCTGGTGCAGGCGTTCCAGACCGTGGGCACCCTGTGGGCCACCAAGAGCGATAAGCGGCTCAGAAAGTAAACCCCATCTGCCTGCGGCAGGGAAAAATTTAACGTTTCAATTCCCCGCCGGAGGCTCGTGCTCCTGCGGGGAATTGTGCTATACAGACAAACCCAGTAAAGGAGTATGTTGCAATGAATCGTGATACCATCTGCGTGCAGGGCGGCTATACGCCCGGCAACGGCGAGCCCCGCCAGGTCCCCATTATCCAGTCCACTACCTTTAAATATGCCACCAGCGAGGATATGGGAAAGCTGTTTGACCTGGAGGCCAACGGCTATTTCTACTCCCGCCTGCAGAACCCCACCTGCGATATCGTCGCAAAGAAGATCTGCGAGCTGGAGGGCGGCACTGCCGCCATGCTGACGTCCAGCGGCCAGGCGGCCAACTTCTTCGCCCTGTTCAACATCTGCGAGGCAGGCGACCATATCGTGGCGTCCAGCACCATCTACGGCGGTACGTTCAACCTGATCTCGGTCACCATGGCCAAGATGGGCATTACCGCTACCTTTGTGGACCCGC
>VOFC01000239.1_pt1 | contig 10943 bp, 21 predicted proteins | sample 5384161 | NCBI WGS metagenome assembly VOFC01 (sample SAMN12384722, study PRJNA508395) | human gut metagenome | isolation source: healthy gut B | host: Homo sapiens | reverse complement strand
TCTTACCCATACATCAATTGGAAATACTTCAAATCTTTTTAAATCTGAAAATAATAAAATGCAATCTGCTACTTTAGGTCCCACTCCCGATAATTTTAATAATTCTTCTCTTACTTCTATTGTATTTGGATTATTTTTTTTCTATTTTCTATATCTACTTGTTTATTTAATATCATCTTTGTGGTTTCATATAATCTTATGTCTCTAAATCCTAACCCTAATTTCCTGTATTCCTCAACTGTAACATTTTTTAGTTGCTCTGGGGTTGGAAAAAAGTATAATATTTGTTTCCTTTATATTTTATTTCGTCTCCATATTTTTCTGATAATCTTTCTATAATTCCCTTTATCCTCGGTATATTGTTATTTGCAGAAATAATAAATGAAATTATTGTTTCCCACAAATCTTGATTTAATATTCTAATTCCATTTCCGTATTCAATACTCATTTTCATATTTTGATCTATTTTTGATAGTTGTTCTTTTATTTTTTTCATAATTACGGTTAAGATCAAAATAATTTTTTACTGTTTGTTGGATATCATTTTCACATATTCCCTCAAATATAATCTCGTCTTTATTCTTTTTTTACGTTTAGCACATTATTTTTAAATACTCCTGTGTAGCTTCCATCTTCTTGTTTGTTCCATCTAAAGCATTGTCCACATTCAAATATATCTCTTAATTCAAAAGACTCTACATTTCTCAATTTATATTTTTGTTCTTTCATTATAAGTTCTCTCCTATTATATTTTAAATCACAAGTTTCTCTTTTATTTTTCTAATATTATTTTACTTCATTTTTTAAAATTTATCAATGAATCAACATAAAATTATCAGTCATCTTTAACTTTTTTAAATCCCAAACCAACTACTTCTCTTGAATTTGTTATAATAATAAAACTAGAAGGGTCAAGTTTTTTCTGCTATTATTTTAATTCTAGCAACATCTCTCCTAGAAGCTGCACACATTAACACCAATTTTTCCTTATTAGTATACATTCCCTTTCCATATAAGCCTGTTGCTCCTCTTTGAATTTTCTCTTCTATTTCTTTGGCTATCTCTTCATTTTGCTCTGAAACAATTAAAATTAGTTTAGTAAAATATGTTCCTTCAAATACTATGTCAATTATTTTTCCCATTAAATATATAGCAATTGCAGAATATAGCCCTATTTCTATTTCTCTGAAAAATACTATATTTAAAATGACTATTATAGTATCTAATATCATAATAACATTGCTACTTCTCATAGTTGGTTTGTATTCTTTTGCTACATAACTAATTAAATCAGTTCCACCTGTTGAAGAGTTTACTTTTTAATATTATAGCTGTCCCTAACCCTATAATAATCCCTCCATAAACACAAGCTAAAAATCTATCATGTGTAAGAGGTTCTATTCTATCTAATATATCGATAAAGACTGACAGTGACACTGTTCCAATTAATGATTTTATAAAAAACATTTTTCCTATTTTATAAATTGATAGTAAAAATAATGGAACATTAATAATAAGTATCATTGTTCCCATTGGTATATTAAATAAGTAATACGTAATTGTTGCAATTCCTGCAATTCCTCCTGATGATAGCTGATTTGGTAATAAGAATAGAGAAACTCCTATTGCCATTATAAATGCTCCAATTATTGTTCCTATAATATCAAATATTATATTTTTTATATTATTTTTTTTTCTTCTATATGCATAAAAAAAATCACCTTTATTTTAGTATTGGTAAAATAAGGGTGATTTATGCACTAAAAGTACTAAATATAGTATCTATTTCTTGTTTGTAAATTTAATTTTTTCTTATGTTTTAATTATCATATGTCTTTGTTATATTAATTCTTGACTTGCCTTGTTTTATAGTTTTATCCTGTTTTAAAAAATCAAATCTACGTCATATGTATTTTTTAATTTTATAACATTTTCTTTTTTATGTCCAATTACATTATTGCTATCTATCGGATTGACACTAACTTCTACTTCTTTTACTTTTGCATTTAATTTTTTTTTTATTTTTCCAACAATTGCATCATACCACATAGCGGATTCTACCAATTGTCTAAAAGCTGGATGATATGGGCCTGCAACAACTTCACTACCTTCGTTCTTAGGATCAGATATCTCCTCTGTATTTTGAAGACCTATTCTTATTATATCAATATTTTTATCTGCAAAAATTCTAACAATATCTTTTACAAATCTCTACTGCTTGTACTACTGACAATGGTTGATATTTTCCTTCATTATATTCTTCTTCCAATTTAGTATTTTTTATAACTAAAACTGGATAAATTCTTACCATTTTAGGCTTTAACTTTACTAACGCTTTTGCTGTATTAATTTCATCTATTCTTGTGCTTTCTGGCAATCCGACCATCATCTGGTGTCCTAATTTAAATCCATACCATCTTATTAATTTTGAAGCTTTTTTTACATCTTCAAAAGTATGACCTCTATTAGCTTTTTTCTAAAATATAATTATTAGATTATTGGACACCTAATTCAATAGTTTTTATTCCATATTTTTTTAATCTTTTTTAATGTTTCTTTATCTATACAATCTGGTCTTGTTGAAACTCTAATGCTTTCTACTTTTCCATTTTTAATGTATTCATATGCTACTTTTAATAACTCTTCTTGCTTTTCATTTTCTATTGCTGTAAAACTTCCTCCAAAAAAAAGCTATTTCTATTTCTGCTACTTCATCTTTTATACTTTCTAGGTAATCATCTATTATTTTTGTTTTGCTTTTTCTTTTGTCATATTACTTTTTGTCCACTAATTGATTTCTGATTACAAAAAACGCAATCATTTGGGCACCCTAAATGTGGCACCAATATAGGTATTATGTATTGTTTTTTTTTCATAGACTTACCTCTTTTCTATTTTATATTTTCTAAAGCTTTTTTAGCTGCATGCATTTGTGCTTCTTTTTTGTTTTTCCCTCTCCTTGTGCTAATATCTTTCCATCGCACTTTACTTGTGCTTCAAATGTTTTATCATGGTCTGGTCCTGTTTCTTTTATAATTTTATATTCTATTTTTACATCTCCATGAATTTGAAGTTTTTTTCTTGTAATACAGTTTTGTAGTCTTTATTTCCCACATGTTTTGTTGCTTCATTTATTTCTTCTTTTAAATTTTCAATAATAAATTTATCAGCATATTCTAATCCACCATCTAAATAAATAGCTGCTATTACTGCTTCTACGCTGTCTGCTAAAATAGCTGGTCTTTTATTTCCTCCTGTTTTTAATTCAGATTTTCCTAAATTTAAAAACTCACTAAAATCATGTGATTTTGCAACCTTATATAAGCTTTTTTCACAAACTACAGTTGCTCTAACTTTTGTCATTTCTCCTTCTTTTTTAGCTTTGGATATTTTTGATAAATATATTTACTTGATATAAATTCCAAAATGCTATCTCCTAGAAACTCTAATTTTTCATTACTTTCTATATTGTTTTCATAAGCATAAGACGTATGTGTTAATGCCTTTTTTAATAATTCTTTATTTTTAAAGGTATATCCTATGCTATTTTCTATTTTTTCAAATTCCACTTTTACACCTCTTATTTTTCTTAAAGCTATGTTTATATTATATACTATTTTACAAATTTTGCAAGTAATTAGCTAATTTATAGTAATTTTTTCTATCTCCATATTTTTTGTCAAAATTTATGGACATCTTCTCATTATTATTATATAATAATGTTGTATTATTTTATAAAGAAAGCGAGTAAAAATATGTTGAACAATAAGAATTCTTATGATTATAAAAATAGGAATCTGTCTGATGTTTTTAAAGAATTGCAAGAAATGCAACATAATCCAAATGCTGGACAACCTTATAAAACTGAAACAGCGCAAAGTAATAATAATATTATTTATTCATCTAATTCAAAGAATAAAAAAATCTACATATAAAACAAATGATTTAAAATTGTCTCATATTATAACAGGTTGCAGTATTTTAATTGTGGGAATGGCGATACTTTTTCCTAAAGACACTTCTTTTAAAACTAGCTATGCCAAAGTAGATACTCCTGATAATATATCAGAATATGAAATTAATAGACATAGTCTAAATATACAAAACATTATTTCTGAAAATTCTGATATGGATAGAGTAAAAGAGCAAGTAGTTGAAGAACGTGATGTAGAATTTGAAACAACCTATAATGATGCTCCTACTTTACCAAAAGGAGAAGAAATTATTAAGCAAGAAGGTATTCTTGGAAAAGATAAGATAACAGCTGTAAAAACATATGAGAATGGAAATTTTGTAGAAGAAATCATCTTATCTAAAGAAAAAATTACAGATCCAACACCTAAAATTATAGATTTAGGAACTTCTGAATTTTTAGCAAAACATCATGTTCACATTGGTGATATTATGTACTTTATTGATAATGCTAACTTAAAGGAATCTGCTGATGCAAATTCTAAAGATGTAGCAGAAATAAAGAAAAGCATTGATGTTAAATTACTAGAACTTCCTAATGAAGAATGGTGTAAAAGTTTCCTTTGATGGAATAGAAGGATATATAAAAACATCTAATCTAACATCATCTTATACCACTCCAAACATTGTAGAAAAAATAGAATTCAAAGAATTTTATTAAAAGTCAATATTAATATGGAATTAAATAAGGTAAGTGGCTTAACTTTAAATGATTATAAAAAAATATTTACTGGTTTGCCAAATGATACTAATAAAATATTCCAAGATAATTATCAAGTATTTTATAATATGGAAAAGAAAATATAACATTAATGGTCTATTCCTAGCTTCTATGGCAATTCATGAAAGTGGATGGGGAACTTCACAAATTGCAAATGATAAGAAAAATTTATTTGGATATGGTTCTTATGACAATACTCCTTATGAATCATCATTTGAATTTACTGATTATTCAGAAGGTATTGAAACAGTTGCTAAATCTTTAGTTAAATATTATCTAAATCCATCTGGAACTAAAATTTACGATGGAGAAACTGCAGCTGGCTGGTATTATAATGGCCCTACTTTATCTGGTGTTAATACAAGATATGCAACAGATCAAGATTGGCATAAAAAAGTATATAGTTATATGGAATTATTATATAATAGACTTTAATTCCACTCTTTTTAGAAGGGAGTTTACATGAAAAAAATAAATTTTAAAATAAAAAACGTTAGACTTGCATTTACGCTATTAATAATCTTAGCATTTATTGTATTATTACTATATTATCATTTTGTACTTTCACCTTCTTTTGCTAAAAGATAATTTTACAAATCAAATGATAGAAATTGCTGATGAAAATGAAAATTCTATTTTCAATGTGCAAAAAATATTATTATATAGCAGTGCTAATGCTATTAGCAATTCTAAAGATCAATCTTTAAAAAAGACATGAGTATTTGTCAATATACAGATTTATCAATTTATATTGATAATAGTCAATCTAGTTCAGAATTAACTGATGAAAATTCTGTGAAAAGAACTATATATTGACAATATTGTTATGACATCTAACGTTGATAAAGGAACTAAAATATTAAATTATAAAAACTCTTTTAATGTTGGTAAATATACTGATATAAAACAACCTGAAAATAATAGAATAGATTTTAAAATTATAAATACAAATCAGGAAAATGAAAATCACAACTATGATGAACCAACTTTTTACACTGATTGTTCTAATCCTATTACTTTAGGCTATTTAAATAAAGATATTTTAACAAACTATTCAGTAACAGATGATTCAAAAATCTATTTCTTTTTAATGGCAAAGTATTAAAAGAAGCAAATATCAATTTAGAAGATATTAACTATACTCTAAGATTTACAATTCATATTGTAAATAATTTAAACAAACTTTTGCTTATAACATGAAACTAGATGTTAATTTAGATGACAATAATGGCGGTATTTATAATGGCTATATATATAAAAAGCAAAAGCACTTCTGGTAATGAATATAGATTTTTTTAGAGAAGTAAATTAATTTACTTCTCTTTTCTATTTATATATATTTTTTTATTTAAATTTCAAAAATCCCTTTATATATATTAAGAATTATGTTATAATTTATATATTATAATTAGAAAGGTGGCTTTTTATGGATGCCCGGAAACAACCAATATTAGTCGAAACAAAAACATTTATTTTAAAGGAAGCTCTTGTAGATTCTGATGGTGAATCTGTATGGTTTATCACCGATTCGCAAAATAAAAATATTTCGTTTTGCGTACATTGTCAATTTTCTGGTTCTATATATATTTCTTTTTTCAAAGGATTACATTATAATAATGATTTTGTCATAGAAGCTTTAAAAGAACTTTTGAAAATTTTGTTAGAGAAATACCATATAATAACTATCAATATTTATTATAAAAATAAATCGTTAATTACTTTATGTAAGAAGATTGGTTTTCAAAAGCAGCATAATGTAAGACATCTCTATTATTTAAGAAGTCTTAAATAATTCTAAATAGAGAGAATATTTGATATTTTCAATATTCTCTCTATCTTTTGAAACTATACACTATACACTCAACAATATCAAATTCTTTTTATAAAAGTACTTCTAGTACTTGACAATATTGTGTATTTTTGGTATCATTTTAAATGTTGACGCATATAATAAACTAAATTAAAAAATGCGGGAATAGCTCAGTTGATAGAGCGCTGCCTTGCCAAGGCAGAGGTCGCGGGTTTGAGCCCCGTTTCCCGCTCCAGGTTCTATATAAAAATATAAAAATTTTCCATATCTTCCATATTTATATACCATCATTCTTCCGCATTTTTCACATGGCACATCTGACACTTCTTCTACCAATTCAACATGTTCTAATTCTTTTTCAACTTTTTCTAATTCTTTTTCAAATGGTCCATAAAATTCTCTTAGCATTTTTTTCCATTCTTCTTTTCCTTCAGCTATTTCATCAAATTCACTTTCAATCTTTGCTGTAAATTCTACATTAATAACATATGTACTTGGTCTACCTATTCCTTTTTCCTCTAAAGCCTTTAACCAAACTTGCTTCTGTATATCTTGGTGGTGGTTCTGTAAAACTTTGTTTTGGATTAATTTTTTTCTTTTCACCTCTTCTTTTCAGATAAATCTGGAAGCATTCCTTTTTTCTTCTTGTTTTTTTGAATCGGTTTCCTCTATATATAAAGTCATAAACCCTTTAAATTTTATGCTTTGACCATTTGCTTTGAATTCATAATCATTTGCTTCAATCGAAGCCTGAACTGTATCAAAAACTGCTGACGCCATTTGGCTCGCCATAAAATCTGTTATATATTAAGTTTATATAATTTATATTGTTCAGGACTTAAATATTCTTTTATTTCATCTGGTGTTAAATCAATATGTGCTGGTCTTATTGCCTTCATGTGCATCTTGAGCATCTTTACTTTTTTTATAATATCTATTTTCATAATATTTATCGCCATATGTACTTTAGTATATGCTTTTTGCTGCATTTTCTCGCTTCTTCTGATATTCTCGTTGAGTCCGTTCTCATATATGTAATTAGTCCTATTGTTCCTTTTTCTGCTATTTTTACTCCTTCATATAGCACTTGAGCTATTGACATTGTTTTCTTTAGTGTAAAGCCTAATTTTCTTGATGCTTCTTGTTGCATTGTGCTTGTTGTAAATGGTGGAGCTGGTGTTCTTTTCTTTTTCTCCTTTTTTACATCATCTACAAAATATTTTGCTTTTTCAATTCTTTTATAATTTCTTTTCATCATCTTCTTTAGAATGAATTTCTATTTTTTACCATTTTTTTGTTTAAAATTTTGCTTCAAAATGTTTTTTTTGTTTTTGTCTTCTAAATTAGCATAAATATTCCAATATTCTAAATTTTTCAATTTCTTCTTCTCTATCAACAATTAATTTTACTGCTACAGATTGTACACGTCCTGCTGATAAGCCTCTTCTTACCTTTTTCCATAATAATAGACTTATTTTATATCCTACAATTCTATCTAAAACACGCCTTGCTTGTTGTGCATCTACTAAATTTAAATCTATATGTCTCTTGGTTCTTTAATTGCTTTTTGTACAGCTCCTTTTGTTATTTCATTAAATGTAACTCTTGTTATTTTATTATTATCTTCTTTTAATATTGTTGCAAATGCCATGCTATTGCTTCTCCCTCATTATTAATAAATTCATCTTCATTTATTATTTTATAATACTCTAACTTTATAGGATATTTTACACCTGCTTCCTGTAATTTTTTCTTTTTCAATAAAAATACTCCCAAAAAAACGTTTTCATTTTTACCCCCTCTTTTTGTATTTCACATTTTTTTTATAATACTACTATATAGCTGGGTTTTCAAGCTTTTTTTCATCGCATTTTATCTTGTTATTTTACATTTTTTTTAATACTATAAGTATCTACATAATATTTTATTATATTACCTTTTTTTTATATTACATACATTTTATTTTCACAAAAACTAAATTTAATATTTTTTATTTCTTTCTACAAATTTCGATATGTATTTTTTGTAAAATATGATACAATTGTTATAGTGCAATAAAATGAATTTATTTTATTTTTCTTTAAATTATAATTAAAAATAGTAGTAATTTTTTATATTACTACTATTTCTTTAAATCTATTTTAATTCTAAACTATTTAATTCTTCATAATATTCACTCTTTTGAGATATTATCTGTTTTTTTAATACTTCATATAATTCTACTGTTGTAGCAACTTTATAAGGATTTATATAAAATATATTTAACAATCCAAATGTAAATATAGATAATAATTCCCATCCTAGAAAAGAAAGATCTAAAATAAATGTTTTCCATTTGTTTCCTTTCATCATTTCCTTTGAAAGTTTAAATGCCTTTTTTCTTTGTATCTTTGGATTTTCTGCCAAAATATATGGTATCATTGTATATTCATAACTCTTTATAAATCCGTCCTATAATTGTAAAATACCATAAAAAAATTATAAATGTCTTTCAAAAAAAATTGTTACTGATACGTTTATCCAATTCTTATTTTTAAAAATTTCTCCAATGACTGATATTTTGGTACTTGATTTTTCTCTTGCCTTTATAAAATATCTTTTTCCTGCTACTACAAGAGGATTTGCTATTATAATAGTAAACGCAATTGATATTATCGCCATAATTGAAAGTACTATACCTGAGGTCATTTCATTTAAGTTAAAATATTTTATAGCATCAGAAATTTTAAATACATATTTCTGTGATTTTGTTATACTATCTAAATTTGCTTCAATTGCATTCCATATTTTCAGTTCAATATCACTTAAGCTTTCTTTCTTCTCTTCCATTTTTGTTATTATCTCTTGTTCTTGTTGTAGTTGTTGTTCATTATTATTATTTGTGTTTTCATCTGCTATTTCATCTTTATGCATAAAAATATAATAAGGATTCATTGAATCTTCTTGCTGATATATTCCTAAAATTGATGTGCCAAACTCTCCTGTTAATAACGCTATTAAAAAACATATAACAATTGCAGTCCAGTAATTTTTTTTAACAACTTGTCTGGCTCTACTTTTTAATTCTTTTTCTTTTCCACATTACTTATTCTCCTAATATTAGTTTATTTTATTATAAACTAATTTATTAGGATAGGCAAGTTATTTTTATATATGTTTTTAATATTTTATTTTCTTTGCAATTTTCTTTTTTTGTATTTTATAAGTAATTTTACTTACTATTGATGCAGGTGCTATTTTAGCTCAATTTTAGCAAATTTTACATCAATTCCTGGTATAATATAAAATTTTCCTTTTTGTACCTGTTTAATGGCATAGTCTGCAACTTTTTGACTATTAGCTTCTCGCATGTGAAACTTCACATTAGCAACTTTATTAAAATTTGTATCAACTGGTCCTGGACATAAAATACTAATTTGTACTTTCGAATTTTCTTTTTTCAATTCCTCTCTAATGCTTTCTGATAATCTAACTACATATGACTTAGTAGCATAATAAGTAGACATTAGTGGGCCTGGCATAAATCCTGCTATAGATGCTACATTTAAAATCTTTCCTCTATTTACTTTTTTTCATATCTATTAAATATAGTTTAGTTAAAATATGATAAGCAATTATGTTAGTGTGTATCATTGCTATTTCTTTATCTAAATCTGTCTTTGTAAAATCTCCGCAATGCAAGTATAATTTCATAATCCAGAATAAAAATTATTTGGCCGAACAATCTTCATTCCCGTCAAATTAATCCCAATACACTCACTCTATTTCGTGTCTTGGCACTCAACATAGGTTTCACTTAAATTTTTCTATTTAAGCCTCCGCGAAACTAGGGAATCACATATATGCCATTACATACTACCCTAACCCCTTTACTCCCTGGTTACACACAAAACTGGCATTTCGCGCACAAACAAGAAACTTCAACGATGTGCCCTTTAGTGGATTTTTAGCCCCACCCTCGTAATAATAGTACGACTAGAATAATGCACCATCAATTAATATTATAACTTATTTCTGAAAATATTCCAATTTCTTTTAAATCTTTTCTTTAACTTTTAATTGATTTGTAGATTATATTTTTGTTGTTTATATCATTTTTTCTTTTAATATCTAATCAAATCTAATTTTATCTCTGTTTTTTGTTATTATTAAGTTGCATATAATTAATATTTCAAAAAGTCTCTTAATTCCTTTTTTGTATCTTCCAAATCTTTATCATTTGCTAACTTCAAAACATTTATATTTGGATAGTTCTTTTTTATTTCATCTGCCATTTCTAAGTAAACTCTTTGTTGTTTTATACTATTTTCTGCTTTGAATTCCGCTCCTTTAAAGACGGCTTTTCCATCTCTTTTCAATCTTTCAATATACTCATCTTCATCTTCCAAATATAATGTTATATAATATATATCAAAATCCAAACTAGCAAATTTATTCAGC
>VOFC01003761.1_pt1 | contig 10959 bp, 14 predicted proteins | sample 5384161 | NCBI WGS metagenome assembly VOFC01 (sample SAMN12384722, study PRJNA508395) | human gut metagenome | isolation source: healthy gut B | host: Homo sapiens | reverse complement strand
CTCAGGCATGCTTCGTTCAGTTACGTATTGCTAGGAGTCCACCACCGGCGGCGAACTCCCAAATGTCGAACGCGCATATCTTTACCAAAATCAACGTTCCCAAGTATGTTTCCTGCTGACCAGGAACGTGTCGTCCATCATCAATTTCGGGTTGACGCTGCTGGTGTTCTTTGTCTTTGCCGCGATAGACGGCGTGCGGTTTACGTGGAAGTTTCTGACGCTTTTATCCCGATCTGCTGCCTGACCATTTTAATATTGGCATCAGGCTGATCCTGTCCGGCGCTGTTTGTGTTCTTCAGGGATATTTCGTATCTGTATGGCGTGTTCACCATGCTTTTGATGTATATGTCGGCGATTTTCTATACCGTGGACGGCTATCCTGCGGCGATTCAGCGCCTTTTCCCTGTATGCAACCCGGTGTATTGCGTCATTAAATACGTCCGGCTTGTGGTGCTGGAGGCGAAGATTCCGTCGGCGGCGTTCCATCTGCTGCTGTTGTTCTACGCGGCGCTGGCGATGCTGGTGGGCGAGGCTGATCTACAAAAAGAAAAAACCACGAGTTCCTCTATTACGTGTAAGGGAAAGAAAAATGCCGATCATTTTACGGGCAGAGGGCGTGTCATTCGCTATATCACGGGCGATTTTAAGGACATTGGCCACGAAGAATATGTGCTGCGCAAGCTGACGGGGAACTATCAGGTGAAGAAATTCTGGGCGGACTGGGACGTGACGTTCGAACTGGAAAAGGGCGACATGCTGGGGATCGTCGGCACCAACGGCGCGGGGAAAGTCTACCTTGCTGAAAGCCATTTCCGGCATTATGAATTTGCCCACCAGAGGAAAATCCAGACCAACGGTACCGTTGCGGCGCTGCTGGAACGACCAGCGGTTTTGACGGCGACCTGACCGTGCGGAAAATACCTACCTGCGCGGGCGCTGTTGGGCTACACCAGAGGGAGAGGATCCACGTATCCTTGAGGCAGCTTCGCGTTTACTTGCAAGCAACTTCTTACATCCTATCCTTGTCGGAGATCCTGAGAAGATTAGTGCAAGCGCTGAGAAGAGCGGTTTCAATATCCGTGGAGCAGAGATTATAGATCCTATGAACTTTGACCGTATGGATGAGATGGTTGAATTATTCTGCGAGCTTCGTAAGAGCAAGGGTGTTACACCGGAGCAGGCTAAGGGAATCCTTTCATCAGCTAACTACTTTGGAACAATGCTTGTAAAGATGGGCGTTGCAGATTCACTTCTCGGTGGAGCTACATATTCAACAGCAGATACAGTACGTCCAGCATTACAGTTGATCAAAACAAAACCTGGTAACAAGATCGTATCTTCCTGCTTCATTATGGTTCGTCCATCTGCTACAGGTGAGAATGAGGTGCTTGCAATGAGCGACTGTGCTATAAACATCCATCCAACAGAGGATGAGCTTGTTGAGATCGCCGGAGAAACAGCAGAGTGTGCTAAGATCTTCGGTATCGATCCAAAGGTTGCCTTCTTAAGCTACTCAACACTTGGTTCCGGTAAGGGCGAGGATGTTGACAAGATGCGCAACGCAGCAGCAAAAGCTAAGGAGAAATATCCTGAGCTTCCTATCGAAGGAGAGCTTCAGTTTGACGCAGCAGTTGCACCTCGTGTAGCTCGTACAAAGTGCCCACTCTGAGGTTGCGGGTCATGCAAATACATTTATCTTCCCTGACATCAACGCAGGAAATATCGGATACAAGATTGCACAGAGACTTGGTAATTTCGAAGCATACGGACCAATCTTACTTGGACTCAATGCTCCAATCAATGACCTTTCTCGTGGATGTAATGCAGGAGAGGTTTACTCAATGGCTATCATCACTGCAGCACTTGCATAAGACATTTAATGGACTATTCTCATTTTAATAAAGACCGCTCCGGTTTGTCCGGGGCGGTCTTTTATTTGAAAAAAGTTACTGAAAATAATATCTTGGCGCAACAGAAGAAATAAGGTATACTATAGTTAAAAACTAAAATACAGAGCAATGACAGTTGACAATAACATGAGGTGTTGTATCTGATAGAAAGAGAGACGATATATGAGAGTAGGAATGGGCTATGATGTGCACAAGCTTGTTGAGGGCAGAGATTTGATTTTGGGAGGAGTGAAGGTTCCGCATACACTCGGGCTTTTAGGCCATTCGGATGCAGATGTACTGTTGCATGCGATAATGGATGCACTCTTGGGTGCAGCGGCACTTGGCGATATCGGAAAGCATTTCCCGGATACAGACCCGGCATATGAGGGTATTTCGAGTCTCAAGCTTTTGAGAGCATGTGAGAGACCTCATTGCAAAAAAAGGCTATGTGATAGAAAACATAGATGCGACAGTAATTGCACAAAAGCCGAAGCTTCGTCCGTATATTGAGCAGATGGAGCAGAATGTGGCTGATACGTTGCAAATCGCAAAGGAGCAGGTAAATATAAAGGCGACGACCGAGGAGTGGCTTGGTTTTACAGGCCGCGAGGAGGGAATTGCATCACAGGCAATCTGTTCACTTACAGGTCTCTATGAGGCAAGCGTGCAGGTTGGAGGCGGATGCAGCGGCTGTAGCGGCTGTCAGACTGATTGATTTGAATATATAGGGAAAACATGCTAAAATAAAAAGATAGTTATAAATCATCCAAAAGGAGATATAAATAATGGAGAACAATTTCAAGTTTTACAATACACTCACAAGACAGATTGACACTGTTGTTCCGCGTGTTGACGGCAAAATCGGCATGTATACATGTGGACCTACAGTTTACCATTTTGCACATATCGGAAATATCCGCTCATACATCATGGAGGATGTGCTTGAGAAGGCACTTCGCTATGTGGGCTATGATGTAAAGCGTGTCATGAATATCACTGATGTGGGACATCTCTCAAGCGACGGAGATACCGGAGAGGACAAGATGCTAAAGGGCGCAAAGCGTGAGCACAAGAGCGTCATGGAGGTAGCAAAGGAGTACACGGACGCCTTTTTCAAGGATTTCACGGCTGTACACAACAGGATGCCTGATGTCGTAGAGCCTGCAACTAACTGTATTCCGGAATTTATCCATATGGTGGAGGTGCTTATCGAGAAGGGCTATGCCTATTTTGCAGGAGGCAATGTATATTTCGATACATCAAAGCTTGATGATTATTTTGTGTTCTCTTCAGCAGTAGAGAAGGAACAGCTTCAGGTTGGGGTGCGAGATGATGTCGAGGAGGATGTAAACAAGAAGAATAAAAATGATTTCGTACTCTGGTTTACACAGTCTAAGTTTGAGGACCAGGCTCTTAAATGGGACAGCCCATGGGGCGTCGGATATCCGGGCTGGCATATAGAGTGCTCATGCATCAGCATGAAGCATCTCGGAGAGTACGTGGATATCCACTGCGGCGGTGTGGACAATATTTTCCCACATCACACCAATGAGATTGCACAGTCAGAGAGCTATCTGGGACACGACTGGTGCAAGTACTGGTTCCATGTCAATCACTTAAATGACAGAGCCGGCAAGATGAGCAAGTCGAAGGGTGCAATCCTCACAATTTCGGTGCTTCAGGAGAAGGGCTACAATCCGCTTGCCTACAGATTCTTCTGCTTACAGTCACACTACAGAAAGCCTCTTGAGTTTTCGTTTGATGCGCTCGACAATGCAGTTGCGGCATACAATAAGATTGCAAAGCGTGTGGCAGAGCTTAAGGATGAGGGTGATATAGATGAGACAGCTTTTGCTGACTTTAAGAAGAAATTTACTGATGCAGTTTCAAATGATCTGAATACATCAATGGCTATAACCATAGTGTATGATGTGCTTAAGGCTGATATCTCAGACAGGACAAAGCTTGCACTTATCGATGACTTTGAGCAGGTACTTGATCTGGGACTGAGGGAATCAGGAAAGGCCTTACTTGAGGCATCGTCATCTGTAGATAGTGAGCTTGAGGCATTTATCAATGATAAAATTGCAGAGCGTGCAGCCGCTAAAAAGGCAAAGGATTTTGCGACAGCCGATGCCATAAGAGATGAGCTTCTGGCAAAGGGGGTTGCCATAAAGGATACCAGAGAGGGAGTAAAATGGGAGCTTGTATAGTATGAAGATAGACTATATTAAGGAACAGTTTGGAATAAAGGATGTTGATATAAGGACATACTCGCCGCTTACACTTGCATATATCGGTGATGGCATATTTGATATTGTCATCCGCTCAGTTGTGGTGGGAAAAGGCAATACAAAGGCAAATCTGCTTCATAAGCACACAAGTAATATAGTAAAGGCACATACGCAGGCTCTCATGATAGAGGCACTTTTACCTCATCTGACAGAGGAGGAGAGTGATGTGTATCACAGGGGGCGCAATGCCAAGTCGCCTTCCATGGCAAAAAACGCTACAATGGCTGATTACAGGAAGGCTACAGGGCTTGAGGCGGTCATGGGCTATCTTTATCTGAAGGATGATTTTGAGAGGGTTGTTTCACTCACTAAGCTTGGAGTGGAGCTTTTAGGAATTGAAATATAGCACAAAATAAGAGGAAAATATGGATAACAACAATAAAGAAAAAATTTCATGAGAATTATATAGAGGGCAGAAATGCTGTGCTGGAGGCTTTCCGTTCGGGAAAGACAATAGACAAGCTTTTTGTGCTTGACGGTTGTCAGGACGGACCAATAAAGTCAATCACAAGAGAGGCCAGAAAGCATGATGCAATCATAAACTATGTTGCAAAGGAAAGACTTGATCAGATGTCTGAGACAGGCAAGCATCAGGGGGTGTCATTGCAGTTTCAGCAGCATATGAGTATGCCGAGGTTTCGGACATACTGGAAAATGCCGAAAGAAAGGGCGAGCCGCCTTTTATCATCATACTTGACGGTATAGAGGATCCACACAATCTTGGCGCAATAATCCGTACCGCAAATCAGGCGGGTGCACATGGCATCATCATACCAAAAAGGCGTGCAGTGGGACTTACCCCTACAGTGGCAAAGACGTCTGCAGGTGCGATAAACTATACACCTGTTGCCAAAGTTACCAATATCTCAAATACCATAAAGGAGCTTAAGGAAAAGGGCATGTGGTTTGTATGTGCTGATATGGGTGGCACTACCATGTATGACTTAAACCTCACAGGTCCTATAGGTCTTGTCATAGGCAATGAGGGTGATGGAGTCAGCAAGCTTGTAAAGGAAAATTGTGATATGACAGCTTCTATTCCTATGGTGGGCGATATTGACTCGCTGAACGCATCGGTTGCGACAGGCGTGCTTGCATATGAGATAGTCAGACAGAGACTTAAGAGTGGAAAGTAGATTACATGTCGCGGATGAGTGGTGTATATTATGAATTGTATATTTATAGAATAGGAAGCATATAGTGGAAGATTACAGCGCATATACGGATGAAGAGCTTATTATGAGGATTCATAATGACAAAAATGACCATGGTGACAACAATGAAATCATGGACTATATATTGGAAAAGTATAAGCCGCTTGTGCGTAAAAAGACGAATGCACTCTACCTGATAGGCGGTGAGAATGATGACCTTATTCAGGAGGGTATGATAGGCCTGTTTAAAGCGGTCAGAGACTATAAGAGCGACAAGGAAGCATCTTTCTACAGTTTTGCACAGCTATGCATCACAAGGCAGCTTAGCTCGGCGCTTGAGGCTTCAAACCGAAAGAAACATATGCCGCTTAACACATATATATCCTTTTCGCAGAGTGACAGTGATGGTACAGAGAGTTTGAGGAAATGCTGCAAGATGATATTGCAAGTCCTGAGCAGCTTCTCATAGAGAAGGAAAAAATTTAAGGAATTTAAGGAACAATTGTGGAATAAACTGAGTAATATGGAGAAAAAAGTGCTACAATTGTATCTGGAAGGAAATAATTATACATCGATAGCGCGTATGCTTGGAAAATCAGACAAATCAATTGACAATGCACTATCCCGTATCAGACAAAAGCTAAAAAGAAAGTAGGTGAAGCTTGTTATGGAGTTTTCAAGAATAGGTGAACACACTATAAAATGTGTTATTTCAGAAGAAGAAATATATGATCTGGGATATACAATGGATGAAATTATGAGCAATGGCGAGCGCACCCAGGAATTCATGAACCAGATATTTGACATGGCTTCAGAAGAGTTTGGAACTGATTTTAATTCGGGAATCAAGACTGTGAGAGCAGATTTTTTGGCGGATCACACACTTTCTCTGACATTTTCTGAATATCCTGCTACTGAGGGAATGATGGAGCGTCTTAAAGATATCGTTAATGGACTGCTTAATTCGCTGCCGGCTGAGGCTGCAGAGAATGAGAAAAATAAAAAGGCAGGACAACTGCAAAAGCAGGATATGGTGTCTGTTGTAATGTTCATTTTTGAAAAATTTGATGTGGCTGTCAGATTTGCAAAGATGATTAAAGGACTGCCAATGCCATCCTCACAGCTTTTTAAGTTTGAGGGAGAGTACTTTATGAGCATGGATTTATCGGGCTATGATGAGCATGAGCTTGAAAAGATGTCTGTCATAGCAGATGAGTATGCAGATGATATCATTGCAGGGGCTGACAAAAGGGCTTTTCTTATGGAGCATGCAAAAGTTATTCTTGATGACAAGGCTATTGAGAGTCTTGCGCAGCTGTGAAGTTACTGAACAGTTACAAAAATATAATGGTCAGCTATACTGACAGACCTTGTTTTATATGTAAATATTATCCAAGTACTTTTCTGATTGACTCGATAACACGGTCAGCCTGAAATGGCTTAACGATGAAATCCTTGGCACCTGACTGGATAGCATTTGGGTCAGCTGCTTTAATTTCCTTTAAAGCCTGGATGCCATCCTTATTTGGCATAGTGATGTCAAGTGTTACAAGATCAGGCTTGAGCTCATTGTACTTTGCAACTGCCTCATTTCCGTCAGCAGCCTCGCCTGCAATCTCGAATCCACCCTTTGTAAGGATATCCTTCAGCATCATTCTCATAAATGCTGCATCATCAACTATTAAAATTTCTAGCCATTTTGTTAAACCTCCTGTTTGATAATCTGTTTTACTATGCTTATTGGATACAACTGTAAGAGATCACTGTCTATTAAATCTCCAACAGTCAGCCTGAAAGTCACCTTGACAATATCTGTTCCGTTACACAACTCATCCGGTATATCAAAGGTCTTCTGATAACTTGAATTGATAAGCGGAAAACCTATGTCGGTTGGCTCGTTTAAGAGCGAAGACATTGATGTAGCTATTGTACCACACATCTGGTTCATAGCCTCCGATATGGCGGAAAGTGTTGCCTCCCATCATGAGATTGGCAATAACCAATGCATCATTTAATTTTATAATAAGTAGGTTCGTTCCATCAAGTCCTTTTGTGTAAGGAACCTTAATTCATCATGATCGAGAGCATCCTCTTTTTTTCAAAACCTCTACAATCGGAGTCGTAATATTTGTCGGTTTTTGTAGAATCATGCTCAGTGTTGTGGCTGCATTGCCTATGCAGATATTGGCTACTTCGCCTATGATTTTTTCCCGAAAAATATCAAAGGAAATGTTTAATTTTTTATCAGAAAAAATGAATTTATGTTAAAATAGTTTCATAAGGAGATTACAATATGGGTGAAACAGAATATTCAGAAGCATTAAAACTGGGAAAAAAAGAAAATACAGGGCAAGGATAGCTAAAGGACAGTTTCCCTATCTGCCAGTACTTGATGAAATCTTATCAGAGGCAGATATTAAGACAGAGCAGAATATGGGGCTGGTCCAGGTGCCTTTGGATTTCGTTGTAGGAACAAGCACCATGGGCAGGACATATTCATTTGCGGCAAATTTTATGCCGATATTGGACGAGGAAACCGAATTTGCAGTGAAGTGGTCTAATCTGTCAGATGCACAGATGAATGAGGGAATCAGAGACCCTATCAAGGCATTTGAGTACATGAACAGGTATTATGTGCTTGAGGGCAATAAGAGGGTCAGTGTACTCAAGTACTTCAACGCCGTTTCGATTCCTGCAATTGTGACCAGAAAGATTCCAAAGCTGTCGGATGATTATGATGTGAGGCTTTATTATGAGTATATGAAGTTCAATGAAATCACGGGGCTTTGCTCGGTGGAGTTTACGAAGCTGGGCAATGCTGATAAGCTTCTTTCGCTTGTCGGAAAAGAGGGCAGATGGGATGATGAGACCAAGGAAAAATTTGCCAAGGTAATGTTTAATTTTTCAAAGGTCTATACTTTCCGCGGTGGTGACAGGTTGGACATCAAGCTTGGGGATGCTATTACAGTATTTATGGAGGTCTTTGGCATGGATGCCATGCTTGAGATGTCTGAGAATGATTACAACAAAAACGTCATCAATACATGGAAGGAGTTTGCAGCAGAAGGGGAAAAGCACAAGATAAATCTGGTGCTGGATCCGAAAAAGGTGCAGACAAAAAAGAGTCTGTTAAACTATCTTATTCCTCAGACTCAAAAGAAGCTCAAGGTAGTATTTTTGTATCCGAGAGAGCCAAAGACATCTGCATGGCTGTATTCGCATGAGCTTGGGCGTATGTATCTTGATGAAACCTTTTCAGATAAGCTGGAGACAGAATATGTGGCAGGTGTAGATGAGAACAATGTGGAGCAGGTGCTTGAAGATATCATAAAGTCCGGTGCCGATATAGTTTTTTGTGTGGGACCGCAGATGATGCCAAACAGCTTAAAGGTGGCAGTTGAGCATCCGGAGGTTTATATACTCAACTGTTCGCTGAATGCGCCTCATCCTTATATCAGAGAACATACTATGGACGTATGTATGAGGCAAAGTTTCTCGCAGGAATGATAGCAGGAGCTGTCACAGACAATGAAAGGGTTGCATATATTGCAGACTACCCGATATATGGCATGATTGCCAATATCAACGCGTTTGCTCTGGGAGTTGCAAGTGTGAATCCAAGGGCAAAGGTATATCTGGCATGGTCAAAGACAAAGGATTATGACAGGAATAAATTCCTTGAAGAAAATGACCTCCATTATGTATCAGATCAGGATATTATCACTCCGAATGACGCGTCCAGATATTTTGGCCTGTATAAGCTGCAGGATGGACAGGCATTAAACCTTGCTATGCCTATATGGAACTGGGGAGTGTTTTATGAGAAGCTTTTGCAGAGCGTACTTGCAGGCTCCTACAAGGCTGAAGGACAGGAACAGGTTAAGGCACTTAATTACTGGTGGGGCATGTCTGCAGGTGTTATTGACCTGATTTGTTCAAAGCATGTACCTTATGGAGTGAAAAAAGGCTTGCGGATCATTTAAAGAGCGATATCACGAAGGGTGAGATTGTGCCGTTCTTTGGAAAGATATATGATCAGAAGGGCGAGCTTAAAAACAAAGGTGAGCACGAGATGAAACCGTCTGATATCATGAAGATGGACTGGCTTGTAGATAATATTGTGGGTAACTCCTTTTTAAATTAAAGATATAAAACAAAATGGGTAATTTTCAAGAATTTTTATGGAAAATGAACATTTTTTAAATAGTGATATAACTATTCAAAACTGTATATTTTAAATTAAGATAATAACATTAAAGTACCAAAAAATAAAAAAATAATAAACTACCGGTCAGGCTGCTGTAACCGGTGATAACATTCCTTCCAATAGCAGCTCCGCTGTCAATAGCACCGGTGCTGATTTTGATCAGGTGCTTGACGATGCAAAAATGGCTGAAGCTGCTGTTGCCATTGACAGACTGATTGCCCAAAGTAACGGTGGCTCAGTTGATATGTCGCTTGTACAGAGGTTCTTTGATCAAAATGGTATAAATATCGAGCTTTGCCGTAATACAGTTTCTCCTTCTGCCGCAGTTAATAATACAGCTGCTTATTCCGGTTCTCCAGCCGGCATCAGCTCAGATACAAATACATATAATGCAGCAGCTTCCGGAGCCTCAGGAATTAGCAGCAGCTCCGTAAAACTCGAAGCTTCCGGTTTGTCATGCTCTGCCGATCTTGATGCAATTTTTAATGAGGCTGCCTCAAAATACGGTGTGGATGCCAAATTCCTTAAGGCTATCGCCAATTGCGAGTCTGACTTCTCCACAGAGTGCACCAGCCGTTCAGGTGCCATGGGTATCATGCAGCTCATGCCACAGACCGCTGCCTCACTTGGTGTCACAAACGCCTACGACCCATACCAGAATATCATGGGTGGCGCCAGGTACATAAGTGAAAAGCTCACCCAGTATAATGGTGACAAATCACTGGCCTTAGCTGCCTACAATGCAGGCTCCGGCAACGTAGCCAAATATGGCGGCATTCCGCCATTTAAAGAAACTCAGAACTATGTAGCAAAGGTTATGGCATACTATAATTCATAATAAATTGTATTCTGACTCACATAAAATTATATTTTAATTCAAAGTGGCTTGACAAATGCTGATGTATATAGTAAACTTAGCAAGTTGATAGTTGCTGATCATCAGGGTTTTGCCGGACTGCGTTATCGAATTGGAGAAACGCTAGTTCTGCATCTGTCAGCGCATCAATGTAATTTAACTGTCTTTTTTAGAAAGAAATTTCAGCTTTTTTTCCTACATCAATGTATATGAGTCCCTGTAGCCAGCCAGCTCGCATGTATACTTTCCTGGTTATCTTGTAGATAAGGTATGCGGTATAGACATCCAGCTTTGTAGTTTCGCAATTTATTATCCGTTTGTAAGATGATAAGGACATTTCCAGTTTCTCTGCGAACTGAGCCTGTGTTAATCCAAGACGGCTTCTGTTCAATCTCAAGATTGGTGGAAATGTTATCTGCCATTTCCGTATGGTTCATTTTTGACCTACACTCCTTAAAAAAAATAGTTAAAAAAGGTAAAATTATAGGCATGAAATGAAATTCGTGTTATATATAATGATTATTGTCAAAACACAAATTAAATATATAGGAAACGT
>VOFC01002478.1_pt1 | contig 10978 bp, 13 predicted proteins | sample 5384161 | NCBI WGS metagenome assembly VOFC01 (sample SAMN12384722, study PRJNA508395) | human gut metagenome | isolation source: healthy gut B | host: Homo sapiens | reverse complement strand
GGAGGGCTAACGCATTTCGAGTGCGCCCCCGTTATGACCGCTTGATACGTCTCCGAATGAATGGCTCACAGAGGATTCTACTGTGAGACACTCGATTAGTATATCATATCTGGTTGATTTTGCAAGATGCTTTCGCGAAAAAGTCTTGAAATAAGTTTTTCGGGAGATACTATTTTTATAGCATAACAGGAGGGTAAGGTATGGAAAATAAGACACGGGAAGCAATCCGGTTTGAGGGAAGCGTGCAGGGCGTTGGATTCCGCTACCGGATGTCACAGCTTGCAAGACACTACGATGTGACGGGATGGGTCAGAAATGAGTACGATGGAAGCGTCTCGGCAGAACTGCAGGGGAGACGGAGGCGATCGACGAGATCATTGCGCGCCTTAGGGAGGATTCCTATATTTATCTGGACAGAGTGAGCCGGCAGAAACTCGAATTAAAACGAAGAGGAGCGGGCATTTTCCGTGCGCTATTAGGCGCTGCGGCGCGCTGGTGCTGTGAAACATAGTTGCAAAATGGCGTCGAAGAGGGTAATATTCTATATAGAAAAACTGCGGTCCGATGCGGACCCACAGACCATGAACTGATGGTACGAAAAGACGGAAACAGGAGGAGAAGCAGATGAAGAGAATCGGTATGTTGACGAGTGGCGGAGACTGCCAGGCATTGAATGCTGCCATGCGCGGTGTTGTTAAAGGACTCAGCGAGAACGTGGATGAATTGGAAGTATATGGTTTTTTGAATGGCTATAAAGGTCTGATTTACGGGGACTACCGGCTGCTGACATCCGCGGATTTCTCCGGTATTCTGACGAAAGGCGGCACGATTCTCGGATCATCGCGACAGCCGTTTAAGCAGATGCGTGTGCCGGATGCAAACGGACTGGACAAGGTGGAGGCGATGAAGGCGACCTACCACAAGCTCAACCTGGACTGTCTGGTGATCCTTGGAGGAAACGGAACACAGAAGACGGCGAACCTGCTTCGGGAGGAAGGGTTGAATATTATCCATCTGCCGAAGACGATCGACAACGATATTTACGGCACGGACGTCACGTTCGGATTTCAAAGCGCCATCAATATCGCCACAGATTGCATTGACTGTATCCACACGACGGCAGCGTCCCACAACCGCGTCTTTATCGTCGAGGTCATGGGACATAAAGTCGGCTGGCTGACACTTTACGCAGGCGTTGCGGGCGGCGCGGACATCATTCTGCTTCCGGAGATACCGTACGACATCGAGAAGGTGATTGCCGCGATCGATAAGCGCACGAAGGCAGGAAAAGCGATTTACCATTCTTGCGGTTGCCGAGGGAGCCATCTCCAAAAGGAGGATGCGGCGCTCTCCAAAAAGAGTACAAGGAAAAAGTGGCAAAGCGGAAATATCCGTCTGTTTCCTACGAGATTGCAGACCGTATATTCAAGGAGACCGGCATCGAGGTGCGCGTGACTGTACCGGGTCACACACAGCGCGGCGGAAGCCCATGTCCGTATGACCGTGTGCTCTGCACGAGACTCGGTTCGGCGGCGGCAAAGCGATCATGGACGAGAACTACGGCAACATGGTTGCCATGGTCAATGGCAAGATCAAATATGTACCGCTCGGGAGACGTGGCGGGCAATTAAAAACGGTCGATCCGAACGACCAGATGATAAAAGAAGCAAAGCGGATTGGAATCAGCTTTGGAGATTAAGGTGAGGGAAAAGCATGTCATATCAGGCATTATATCGTAAGTTCCGTCCGCAGGAGTTTGACGATGTAAAAGGACAGGATCATATTGTAACAACGTTAAAGAATCAGATTAAAGCAGACAGAATCGGACATGCTTATCTATTTTGCGGAACCAGAGGAACGGGAAAGACGACGATTGCCAAGATTTTTGCGAAGGCGGTCAACTGTGAGCATCCGGCGGACGGGAGTCCGTGCGGGGGAATGTCCGACATGCAGGGCGATTGCGGCAGGCAATTCCATGAACGTGATTGAAATCGATGCGGCTTCCAACAACGGCGTCGACAACATCCGCCAGATCCGCGAGGAGGTGGAGTACCGTCCGACCGAAGGAAAATACAAAGTCTACATTATCGATGAGGTGCATATGCTTTCCATAGGAGCGTTCAATGCACTGCTTAAGACCCTGGAGGAACCGCCGGCGTATGTCATTTTTATTCTGGCGACCACCGAGGCGCACAAGATTCCGATCACGATTCTATCACGGTGCCAGCGCTATGATTTCCGCAGAATCTCGATCGACACGATCACTGCCCGCCTGCGGGAACTGATGGATGCGGAGCAGGTGACGGTGGAGGACAGGGCGCTGCGCTATATCGCCAAGGCGGGAGACGGCTCGATGCGTGACGCGTTAAGCCTTCTGGATCAGTGTATCGCTTTTTACCTGGGACAGGAGCTCACTTACGACAAAGTGCTGGATACGCTCGGAGCAGTCGACACAGAGATTTTCAGCCGCCTGCTCAGACAGATCCTCGATAAAAATATCACGGGGGCAATCCAGACCGTGGAGACGCTCGTGATCGAAGGACGGGAGTTAGGGCAGTTTGTCACGGATTTCACATGGTATCTGCGCAATCTGATGTTGGTGCAAAGCTCGGACGATATGGAGGATGTGCTTGACATCTCTTCGGAAAATCTGGCGCTCCTGAAGGAAGAGGCGTCTATGGTGGACGCCGATATTCTGATGCGCTATATCCGCATTTTCTCGGAGCTTGGCGGCCAGATCAAATATGCCAGCCAGAAGCGGATTCTGATTGAAATTGCGATAATTAAGTTATGTAAACCGGAAATGGAAAAGATTACACGTCCCTGGTGGACCGCATCGACAGCCTGGAGAAGAAACTGGAAAAAGGCGTTGTGATGGCGGCACCGGGGAGTGCCAGGCAGGGCGGCGTAGGTGGAAGCGCGCAGGGGGCACAGGGAGGCTCGCTGCCCAAGGTAGAACTGCCCAAGGCGATTCCGGAGGATGTGAAGCAGGTGCTGACAAACTGGGGCGGCATCTTATCGCAGCTTACCGGCGTGACAAAGACGTATCTTAAGATGGCGACCCGGTCGCTCGGACCGAACGGGGAATTGATGCTGGTGTTCGATGACAAAAAGCTTATGGAGCGAGTACGTCGAGCAGAACCGTTCGGATTGCCAGGACGCATTAAAAAGCGGCAGCGGCGGATCGGATTGGCAAAGAGGTTGCGATTCTGGTGAAGTTAAACGACACGGGGCATGCCAGTGACGAGGTCTATCCGGATCTGGGCGCGCTCATCCAGATGGACATCGAGGAAGAGGATTTTTAAAGCTGGACGAATCACACAATTTATATTATGATAGATGGAACAGTCCTAAGAGAAAAGCAGGAGGAAGCAGACATGGCAAAAAGAGGTGGATTCCCGGGCGGTATGCCGGGGTAATATGAATAACCTTATGAAGCAGGCGCAGAAAATGCAGCGCCAGATGGAAGAGGCCCAGAAGGAGTTAGAGGAGAAGGAAGTGACCGCGGCAGCGGGCGGCGGTGCCGTGGAAGTGACGGTATCCGGCAAGCATGAGATAACGAAAGTAAAGCTTTCCCCGGAGGTTGTGGATCCGGATGACATCGAGATGCTGGAGGATCTGATTATGGCGGCGACAAACGAGGCCTACCGTCAGTTAGACGAGTTTTCCCAGAGTTCCATGGCAAAGATTACCGGCGGCATGGGCGGACTTGGCGGAATGCCATTCTAATAGAATTTATAACTGCACCTGTGTGGCGATCGCGCTGTACGGGTGCAGTTTTTGTTTTATGGCACTGCAGCTTTAGCGGGTAAATACCGTCTGCTGATAAGCAAGGCGATGAGAAGATCACGACTTCTGCCTGAAAATAAGTATGACGTGCTTCTAACATTGCTTATCAGCAGAGTGGGGGCACATGGTGCTCAGAGCTTTGCCTTTTGAATACCTCGTCGGCGGGACAGCCGCCGGCGCACTTCTGCATGCCGCGCTGGATGCTGTCGGCGGAGGTGCCCCAGTCCTTGTCCTTGTTGCGGTAGTCGTTTTTTCTCGACAAACCAGGACACTTCTGGAGCCGGTCGAGATTGTCCTGCATCATCGAGAAGGCTTTTTGGGATAAAACCTTCTTTTTTCTCGTCATCGGTCAGCTTGTCCTCGGCTGTCTCGATCAGGTCGCCGGAAGTGCGGCAGGCAGAATCCTCTGCTTTTTTCAAAAAAGTGCGCGGAATTCCTCATTTTTCTTATACAGGTCGAAAAAAGTATCCAGATAACGGCCGTAGATCTGATGGAAATGGTCGCAGACATAGCAGTCGGTGGTCTTTAGCGGCGATCCATGCGCCGAGAGCGTTTTGGGTGTATTCCCGGATGAGACATCCGTGTGTTTCATGCGTTTGATAAAGCTGGATTTGCCAGGTGTAAAAATGTGCCAGCTCATCGCCGAGCTCCTGATTCAGCTTTTTTAAGTGTGTGCTTAAGATCAGGGCGTTGCCGAGCCGGTTGCCGTAGTCGTACATCATCTTGAAGTGGTGGCGGCAGAAACCGGTGGCGTCTGTTTTGGCACGGATATCATCCTCCATATAGGCAGAGCCGAGGATGAAGGAGATGGCATGCTGGCTCTACGCGTTCCAGGTAGCAGAAAGGGCATTCGTCGTCTGCGTGGAAGGCATTCATCAAAGGGGATGGTTGCAATCGTTTCTTTCATGGTAATTCCGTTTCTTTTCATACAATCTGTGAATAAATCCAGTATAGCATACCAGAGGAAGAAAAATCAAAACCGCCTTTGTAAAATGCGGCGTTATCAAGTAATATATATAAGGCTGCAGGAAAAGCCGGCAGTGTTGACAGGGAAGTTTGAGGGAGAGAATGGAATACTATAGCAGACAGATCAGCAAGTTAATTTTATATGATGAAGTAACTTTCTTTGGTATGTTGGAACTAGTGTATATATACAGTTGGTAATGTCGTCAGAATCCATTTAGATTGGAAAGTTTTGAATGAAATGTAAGAGTATTGTAACGCAGTGCACAGTTCCAGTCATCCGGCGATCGTTGTCTTTTGAGTTATTTTACATGATCTGTTTTGAAGAGATGAATATTGACTGTTAAACCGAAGATGGAGGATCGTGACTGTTTTGTATTGTCCAAAGGACATGTAGACTGGCTTGTTGTTCCATACTTGCAGAGCGCGATTTTTCCTGAAGGATTGTGGGTTGTTGTGGGTTGGTAAGATGTCTTGTGTCAGGTGAGTGTCAGTGGTCTTTGACCTTCGTGTTCAGGTGGATGGGAGGCTGTATGTGGTTTGTGGACAATGAAGCTGATTGGTGGAGGATTGTGACAATAAGTGGTTGTATGTTCTCCGTATCTATTGAGCGAAGTTTTATAATTCAATAACACGATGTGATGGAAATTGATTTCAGATCCTGCAGCATTTGAGGAAGCGGGAAGAAAGCACCCTGAAGTACGCTGATCACATTAAGAAAGCATCTAATGAAAGGAAGCCTTTATGTGGAGCCTAGCCGGATGGGCATAAGCCTGATTGTTATGTGTTGAAATCTGCCATGAAAGACTTTTTAGTAAGTTTATGTCAGAAGAAAGAAAATTCAGTAAACTCAGAGACAAAAGCAGCAAACAACAGAACTGAAAAGAGGCAAGAATTCCCGACGCAGATCTGTACACAAACCTGTATTTTCCAGAAAGAAAGCATTGGGACTGCAGGCATCGCAGAGTATGCAAATATTAGACAGGTATTGCTTATGATTATCTACCTGTGGAAAGTTCCAAGTCAATGTCTCTATAATGTTTGCAGCCGGATCAAACCACAGTATAGGTTCTGGTAACTCCATTGGCTATCCATCCGAAATCGTAAAGATCTGGAGCCACTCCATGGAATTCCTCGTGGTTTGAGTAATAAAAAGGAGCTAACAAAGTGTCTGGAGGATCTGATGCAGACTCAGTAGTGATCAACCTGCCTGATGGATGGGAAGCTACCGCAGCAGTACATGCAGTATATGATTGTATCGGTTTGACGTCTGGTGAAAAGCCAGATCAATGAGTTGTGAGAGCCACAAGTTTGAGATCGAAAAGGAACTGCATTAAAAGAAGGTGCAATGGGATGTAACTATGACAGACTGGAACTTAGAAGTCAAAGATGCTGTCACAGTTTGACACCGACCAAAGTTGAAGATAAAAAAGACGCAAACCGGCAAGTATGAAGATGTTGATATGATCGGAAGAATATCATTCAAAAGAAAACGATGTTTACGCAGTCAAGATCGCTGAATTAAAAAGAAAAACAGAAACAGAATTTCTCTTGGCGAGTGTAAAAGTAATTTGGGTGAGAAATAATTATTTTATTTATCAAGTCTCCTGCCACCTCATAAAATACGTACGGTTCCATATGGGTTCTCTGACAGCAGATGACAGAGCACACAGTCGAGGCTGATGTAGTATCCGCAGAAGGACATGGTTTCTTTTGAAAAGATTTTGAACAAGACTTCGCCATTCCTCCACAACTCTGCTTTTATTACAAGCCCTTGGCTTTCTCCAACCTTCTTAAACCTAAAGTGTCAGCATCTGGTATTTCTTCTTCTCATGCCTGATTTTCTCCATAATTGCTTCCAATGGGACTGCCTGATCTCCTGCCTGCCCATTCATCCAGTTTTTGGAGGAGTTTTCTACAATTCAAGTGAGCCTAGTATTCCAACGTATCCCATTACCTTGAGGCCTCTTTTCTCTGCACTTCATTGTTGTAATGTTTCTGTTCTGCTGCAAGTGCCTCTGATTCTCTCAGTCTTCATCTCATTTTATGCAATTTGAACTGCATTTACTTTATAAAAGTTATGAAGATATTTTGACTTTGCTGAGTAGTACACTCTGTTTTCTTCCTGCTTCATTTCAGAGATGTGATTTCTGTTCGTCAGACCAGAGATTTGCCTCCACCTTCCTTCAGATTCCACCTCACGATGGACACCCTTGGTCTTGGCTATATCCTTCCCACTACTAGGGCGGATTAGGAACTTTCATCCACACCGTAATGTGTTAAAAGGCTTTTTCTGCTTCTGCGCTCCATAATCCATTATGTCTGTCGCAAATATCAGCAAGAAGTTTCATTGAAAAAAGGATCATCTTTTGCAAGACTTCTAAGATCAGAAATTGCTGTCATTGGCATATTGATATGAAGATATGATAATTTCTTTCCACCAGGAATATTTGGAAGATTCATTGTTGTATCAACGATAGAATCAATTCCTCCAACATGAGTGATCATAACAGCTGGTTTGATTTCTTTTCTTGCAGCACGATCGATTGCTTCTTTCATGTCATCGATACTTCCACCAGTACTTCCAAGAATCTTTGTTGCATTGTAATGACAGTCATACAGATTCACATCTGCTGAAAATTCGGAGTCTGTTGGTCCTGCAAACAGGTTCATACATCCATCATAGCCTAAAATCTTGATTTCCAAGTTCTGCAACTGGTCTGGCTGGTACGTAAACAAAGACATCATCAAATCCTTTCCATCGACAGATAGTGCTTTTAATCCATCGACTGGATCATCCATCTTTGCTGTGTTTATAAATTAATTCAACACCTTTTTCCTTGGCTTCTTCTACAGAGATCACCTCATTCGCTCTTGCTAATTTGGCGTCATCAATGTCTGTAACGATCACTTTGGCTGGTTTATTCTCGATGGCAGGGCGTGCTTACAGCACCAAGTCCCATTGGTCGCATCCACCAAGAATTGCGATACTTCCACCTGCTTTTGTTCCCATTACATGTTCATAACGGTCTTTAACGTGATAGTTTGTTTTATAACCACAAATGACACAGCACATTGGTTCTGCAACAGAAGATTCAAAGTAAGAATCTCCTTCATGAGTCCAAAGGCATCCAGCTTCGATAATATCATTTGGAAAAATACAGTAAGTTGCTGCTCCACCGCACTCTGTATAAGAGTATCCTGGAGATTCAGCCTGTCCAGGAATTGCTGGCTGCTGTGCGAACTTCTGTCCTGGTTTGAATTTATCCTGCCATTTTTTACCGACTTTCACAATATCTCCGGCAAATTCGTGTCCAATGATGATCGGGTGATCAGCAACATCCGCAGGAACTCGCTTATGATCTGCCTCCTTGTTTTACCATTTTCCATGTAGACATACAGATGGAATCACTCATCACCTTAACAAGGATCTCATCGTCCTTGATCTCTGGGAGTTCAAATTCTTCCAGACGGATATCGTCTTTGCATATAATCTTACACCTTTAACTTGCATATGCTACCTCCTAAAATATAAAATCCATACAGGTATATTTTAGCACAAGGAAAATTATTTTTTAAACTCGTTTTCTTTGATATTTATCTACAATATGATTAAACATTGTGCGAACAGCAGGCGCCATAAAATTCGGATTCATAGCTGCAAGTCCGATGATCCTGCTTTGCAGGTGGTTTTGTTGGATAACTATCAACTTTATATGGAATATCTGTCATAACAAGTTTCGGCATCAGACAGATTCCAAATCCTTTTTATCAACAAGTGCGATCGTTGATAAATCATCAACTACATGATAGTTCGATTGTACTTTTGCAGCGAATTTTCTCTTTAAGAAATTCTGGATATCTGCATCGGTACTGTCTCGTTGTGTTACAAATTGATGATGTTTCATTTCTTCAATATCAATATAATTTGTACTTTTATTTTCTTTTACGCCACTTGGCAGAACACAGAGTAATTCGTCACGATATAATGGTTCGATCGGAATATCCTTTGCACTTGATATGGGTACCTACAGGAGTTGTGGTTGTATCAGCATACATAGGAGTAGCTGATGAACGCTGGATACCAGTGTTCATGTATGCACCGTTGTCGTAGCATACATATACCATGTCGTGATTTCGTTCCATGGCACCTGACAGTGACTGGAGACCGATATCGTATGTACCGCCGTCGCCTCCAAAGGTTATGAATTTATAAGTATCGTCTATTTTGCCCTTCTTTTTAAGGACGTGATATGCAGTTTCAACACCTGAAAGGGTAGCACCTGCATTTTCAAATGCATTGTGGATGTAGCTGTCCTCATAAGCTGTGTAAGGATACATGAAGGTTGAAACCTCAAGACATCCTGTGGCATTACCTATAACAGCCTTATCACCCTCGTGAAGGGCACGGAGTACATTTCTTACTGTGATGGTACCGCCGCAACCTGCACACATTCTATGACCTGGAGCAAGACGCTCAGGCTTATTCATTACTTCTTTAAAATTATATGCCATTTCATCTTACCTCCTATTTTCTAAGTCCTATATACCGATACTGTGGAAGCTTGGTTCCGTTCTCGATCATATCTTCAAGTTCAGCGTATACCTGCTTAGCTTCATCTACAGTGTAATCACGACCGCCCAGACCGTATATATAGCTGACAGCCTTTGTGGTAAGTCCTGCGTCGTAGAAATGCTCCTTAATCTCTGCTGAGAGAGGGCCGCCACCGGCTCTGAAGCCTTCTGATCTGTCTAATATGGCAACTGCTTTTGTGTGGGACAGTGCCTTGGCAATCTCATCGCCAGGGAATGGTCTGAATACACGAAGCTTAAGAAGACCAACCTTCTTGCCCTGATTTCTAAGTTCATCTATGGCATCCTTTGTGGTACCTGCTGCAGAACCTATCATGACAATGGCATAATCAGCGTCCTCAAGTCTGTATTCCTCGAAGAAGCCGTACTGTCTTCCTGTCATCCGGGCAAATTCATCTGCCACATCAAGAATGACCTTCTTGGCATTCTTCATTGCCTCGTTCTGTGCCATCTTGGTCTCCATGTAGAATGGGGAAGTGGCATAAGGTCCCATAGCCATAGGCATTTTAGGATTTAAGAGATACTGCTCAGGCTCATATTCGCCTACGAACTTCTTGACCTGGTCTGTTTCAATAAGCTCAATATTCTCTACAGCATGGCTTGTGATGAATCCATCCTGGCATACCATGATAGGAAGTCTTACATCCTTATGTTCTGCGATTCTGTAAGCCTGGACGAAGTTATCATATACCTCCTGATTGTTCTCTGCATATATCTGGATCCATCCTGTATCCCTTGCACCCATACTGTCTGAGTGATCACAGTTGATATTGATAGGACCGGATAAGGCTCTGTTTACGAGTGCAAGAGCCAGAGGAAGTCTGTTGGAAGCTGCCACATAAAGCTCCTCCCACATAAGAGCCATACCACATGAGGATGTGGCTGTAAGAGTACGGCAGCCGGCAGCCTCTGCACCGATGGCAGCACTCATGGCACTGTGTTCACTCTCCACAGGAATAAATTCTGTATCGATCTCTCCGTTGGAGATAAAAGTAGAAACAAACTGAGGTATCTCAGTTGAAGGAGTGATAGGGAATGCAGGCATTACATCAGGGTTGATCTGCTTGATAGCATGTGCAACCGCCTCATTTCCGGATAAGCGTTCTCTGATACCCATATTATTTGCCCTCCTTCATTGTGATTCCTTACAACGTTATCCGGTCTTGAAATGTAGTTTACAAAAGCCTGTGCTGCCTGCTGCTTTTCTTTTATCTTTCCAATCCCAGACTTTAACATACACCATCCGTCAAAACCACAGATTCGTACTCGCTTTTTGGAACAGCATAACGTAATTTGATACCTTCTTCTTCCACCTGTTGCATAGAATATACACCGTCTCCAGACCATTGAAGATTAGCTACCACCTTTCCACTGACAAGGTCAGCTTTTTCCACTGTCAGTTTCAAAAAAGAATATACATTATCCTTGATCTTTGATAGATCATTCCTGCATTTTGGATACTTTGATCAGAAGTATCATTTAACAAGGGATGATAATCTTTCTTTGTAGTTTGACTGGTTTTGAAATTTCTTTGTTAAAATCTCTTTTTGTGTCTGCATACCACGAACTGCAAAATAACAATCCCTGACACTATCTTTGGCAGTTATCTTTTTTATAGTATTTTTGATTTAAT
>VOFC01006657.1_pt1 | contig 11004 bp, 18 predicted proteins | sample 5384161 | NCBI WGS metagenome assembly VOFC01 (sample SAMN12384722, study PRJNA508395) | human gut metagenome | isolation source: healthy gut B | host: Homo sapiens | reverse complement strand
AAAAGACACTGGGTATTTCTACAACCTCCACTGAAAACATTTCAAAAGTCGCAAGGGAAAAAGCGCTACCGTCAATGAAGCTGAATGCGCAGAGACTAGGCGCAGCACTTGATCTATTGCTTTCGTCGGGCGCACTGAAAGAGATTGCCCAGAGCCTATACAATCTGCTGGATGCTTCCGAAGAAATGCGGAGAATAGGGCAATGGACGGTTGAGGATTTGCAGGAGCAGGATTTAGATTCTGCTGAAAAGGACATTGAAGATGCTTTTTCAGACTACAGGCTGGCACGCCTTGATTTGACAGAGAGCATTCAGGCGCTTATGAACGGTGATACAGAGCATTTTGTCAGTGCGCAGGATGCAAGTGGAATTTGTGAACGCGCTTATGCACGGTGTGGTGAAGCAAGCGCCTTGAACGCACAGGAAACCGAGCGGGCAGCGGAGGCGCATGAAGCTGCGTATTTGCAGCAGTTGAAGGAGGTTGGAGAGCTTGGCTTCTGCACGTTTGAAAACGACGAAAAGCGGGCTGGCATATTATGAGATTCGATACCGCGTCAACCGGGAAGCACCGGAGCTTTCCACGAGGTGGTATGTGCCTGCCGGCTGGAGTGAAAAGGTGATCCAACGGGAGCTTGCGAAGCAGAAAGCGGAATTTGAACGCCAATGCAGAGTGGGTCTGGTTATTTCACACAGAGAGAAAAAAGAAATTGCCGCACAGGAGACGGCGAGGCAGGCGGCAGAAGCGGCTAAAATCAACAATACGGCGAGCGGGTCTTTATGCCCGGCAAACTCGCTGGAACCATCGGAAAGAAGGCGCTTGCCGAAAATAGCCGTGCCTATTATCAGAACGTATTGGATAGGCATATTTACCCGATCATCGGCGAACGAAAAATGCAGGAGATCACGCGCGCGGAGTTGGAAGCCTTACTGCTGGGCGAACTGAACAGTGGAAAAGCCGAATCAACAATATCGGCAGTCTATGTCACCTTGCGGCAGATGTTTGAATCTGCGGAGGACAGCGAACTTATCCGCTCAAATCCGATGCAGAAGGTCAAAAGCCCAGACGCAATAAAGCTGACACCAAAGACTCCACGCAGGTCGAAGCCTTTTCCATCGAGGAAATGCAGCATATTTTGGAATGCCTGAAAAATGAACCGCTCAAATGGCAGGCGTATATCACGCTGATCATCGATACGGGCTGCCGCCGCGGAGAGATCTGTGGGCTTCGCTGGCAGTCCGTCAATTTCAAGGATAAAACGATCACGATTGAAAATAACTTGGTCTATACGTCCGCCAAGAAGGGCGGCAAGGGTGTTTTCGAGGACACGCCCAAAACAGATGCTTCCGCCCGTGTGATCGACGTCAGCGATGATGCAGCCGATCTTCTGCGGCAGCTGCGAATTGAACAGAGCCGTGCCTGCATCTCACCGTATGTTTTTTCGCAGGATGGCCGCGCAGAGCCAATGCACCCGACCTCACCGACGCGATATTTTAAGAAATTCGGCGAACGGTACGGCATCGATCATTTTCATCCGCATAAGCTGCGTCACACATTCGCCAGCATCGCCATCACGAACCACGCGGATGTTGCTTCGGTTTCCGAAAAACTTGGTCATGCCAATAAAGGCATCACGCTCAAAATGTACACCCACGCCAACGCAGAAAGCATCAAGGCCGCCGGTGATATCTTCCGCAACGCGCTGAAAGCGAAGAAGGACGACAGCAAGCAGGCGTGAGCAGCCGAGCGGCATATTTGCACGGCTCGCAAAAACCCGCACCAAAACCCACACGGGCACGAGAAAAACCCACACAGGAAGCTACATCATGTTACAACAAGTCACAACAGATAAAATCCCGAACTCATTGGAGCGCAATGGGTTCAGGCGATAAGTTACGACAAGTAAAAACAAGCTGCAACAAGTAATTCTTAGCTGGCAGTCATGAGGTCAGCGGTTCGATCCCGCTTATCTCCACCAGAAAAGTCCTGAAATCTCACTGTTTCGCCTAATAGGTACACAATGTGTCATAGGGGTACAGTCGGTATGGGTAAAAGCAAGCCGTAAACTCATTTGTTCGAGTTTATGGCTTGCTTTTTACATAAGGATAGAGTTTGCCAATAACTACATCGACTGTCTGGATTTCCAAGCAAAGACTATTAAAATTCTATATTTTCTAGGGCTGTATCCAGCATAAATCTCGGTCAAACTCCGGTTGTATCCGCAGCCGGAGTTTTGTCGTTTTAAAGCTGCCGCCCGCCAACGAGGATAACTGTGCAGTCCCTTTTGCTTTCCGGGACGCAATCGTGTATGTATCCGCTAAAATAAGTCTATCACAACGACGCAGGAGGAATGCAGATGGGACGGGTTTATGGATATGTGCGCATATCGTCGAGAGATCAGAATGAGGCGCGGCAGATGGCGGCGATGCGGGAGGCCGGCGTTTCGGACAGGGATATTTATCTGGACAAGCGCTCCGGCGCGGATTTTGAGCGGCAGGGCTACCGGCAGCTGCTCAGGCGGCTGCGAGCCGGGGATACACTTATCGTCAAGAGTATCGACCGGCTGGGGCGGAATTATGATGAAATACTGGAGCAGTGGCGGATCATTACGCGGGAAAAGTGCGCGTCCATCCTTGTGCTGGATATGCCGCTGCTGGATACCCGGCAGAACCGTGATCTGACAGGAACGCTGATCGCGGACATTGTTCTGCAGCTTCTGAGCTATGTCGCGCAGACAGAACGTGAGTTCATCCGCCAGCGGCAGGCGGAGGGGATCGCGGCGGCGAAGGCGCGGGGTGTCCACTTCGGGCGACAGGCGCTGCCTGTGCCGGAAATTTTTCCAGAGATCGTGACGGCGTGGCTCGGTCGGCAGTTAAGCTCCCGCGCAGCTGGAAAAAAGCTCGGCGTTTCGCAGACGACTTTCCTCAAATGGCGCAAGCAGTGGGAACAAACGAATGGAACAGAACCCATATGTTGTGAAACAGCCGATAAAAAAGCACAGAAAAGCTGTAAACACTAGTAGACTTTTCTTTTCGCTTCTGAGATATAATGACGGCGGGGTAGGAACCGGCGCTTTTTTGAGCCCTGATACCTGCCGATTTTCTCAGGGCGAAAAGAAAAGTCTACTTTTGCGCGCGATGCTTTTCACCGAAATCACAACTTTATACGCATCTGAAGACGTGTAATCTCCGGCCGCGGCGGCTGTTTCGGGCGCTGAGCCGGGGTGAAAAGAACAAAGGTTATCAAGCCATTCGCCCGGAGCTGTGCGCGAGGCCGCGACCGAAAACGGGATACCGTTTGCCCGAAAGGCGCCATTGCAGTGATCTGTGAGAAGGTAGGACGCGGACGTGGGAATTCATGCTGAAATCCCGGATCGCAAGTCAGAAGACTCGCTGTCTTCACGCCGAAGGATTTCGGCAGGAGCGCAATGTACCGATAGCACGATGAACCTATCGTACAGGACGGGCGCAGACTGTTCCATATGGGGACAGGCCGCGCCATTTTGCCCGTACGCGGTGGGCAGAGTATATCCGCACGAGGAGGTTCCTTACATGGACGCGGTACTGCGGCGTGCAGAGCGCATGATCGCTTATCAGAATATTCAGTTCATTCTTGCACATCAGAACGACACGTTGGAGCAGCTTACGGCGTATTTTTCCGCCTGCACGGACAAACTGGGACACGTCCCGGCGAAGTGCGAGGTGATCGGCGGGGACTACATTGAATATCGATTTGATTCCTGGGTCAACGCAGTGCGCAGTTTCTTCTCTGGCCGAATGGCCTCGGCGAAGACCCGCCTCCGTTTGCCGAGCGGCAGATCGTGAGGGATACGCTCGCCGCGCTGGAGGCGCAGCCATGAACCCGCGCCGCACATTGCAGGAAACGAAGTCGGCGCTGCGCAAGGTCCTGACGCAGCGGACGCTGGAGGCGCTTTCCAAGCAGAACGTGGCGTTTGTGCTGGAGCACCAGAACGATACGCTCGAGCAGCTCAGCGCCTATTTATCCGCCTGCATGGACACTCTGGGGCACGTCCCAGCGTGGACACCGAGGTGCTCGGCGGGGACTTGATCGACCTGCGCTTCGGCGGCTGGGCACAGGCGCTGCACAGCATCGGTCAGACCGGGTACGACGACGCGCAGGAGCCGCCGCGGGTGCAGGACACACAGCTGTTCCGCAACGAATATGACCGCCAGCGGGTGCTGGACAAGCAGAAGAAGCTTGAGAAGAAAGCCCTCAGCCGCGAACGCACAAAAGCAGGACAAGGCCGCGCGCAAAGCGAAAAAATAGCGAGATCCGATCGACAGATTGAAAAATAGATCAACAATACGCAGCTTTTTGTGGCAGATGCGCGACCCGGTTCAAATGCCGGACACGCATTCTCGTTCAGCTGAACAAGGGAATCGGGTGAAAATCCCGGACATGTGCTGGGCGGAGAACGTTCGGTCTGTAGCTGTGATTGCGGAGCACTCTTTCGCGCGCGGAAATGCGGGTTGCGAAAAGCGGGTCATTGGAACTGCTGTAATGGTGGGGAGAGAAGGCCGAAAAGAGTGCGTTGGGGCAACCCTGAACGCATCAGTCAGAAGACTGCGGCGGCAAGTCGTCCGCTTCCCCGAAAACGCGAACCCGCGCAAAACCGCAGAATTCAAGGCCGAATACCAGCGGCAGCTCAACCAGTTCCGAAAAAGAGCGCGCCGTGAAAAAATCTGCAAACCCGGCATCCCCCATCGAATAGACCCGGCCCCGTCTTGGGAACGCGGAGCCGGGGTCTCCCCTTCCGCCGTTCCGGCGTTCACATACCTACATATATTGAGAAAGGACATAAAGATGAAAAAACGAATTTTGTCTCTCCTGCTTGCGCTGGTCATGCTGCTCGGCCTCCTGCCGACAGTCGCGTTGGCTTCAGGCGGAGCTCCGACTACGGAAAACTGCCAAGGACGGAAAGACGTATTATCTGATTGAGGATGAAGCCGATCTGAAATGGTTCCGCGATCAAGTCAACGGCGGAAAGGGCACGATCAACGCCAAACTGACGGCGGACATCACGCTGACCGAAGCGAACTGGACACCGATTGGTGTGGTTGCCGACTGGGCAACTGTATTTTCAGATGCTCCGTTTGCGGGTGTTTTCGATGGTCAGGGACACGCAATTCGCGGGCTAAATATCGATCGCACGGCGTCTGCGTCGGTTGGGCTTGGCCTGTTTGCTCTTATCAATGGGGGGAACCATACAGAATCTTACGGTATATGGGCAGGTCAAAGCAAAACTTGAAAAGGCAGACTATGCTTCATATAGCGTAGGTGGCGTGGTTGGCCAAAGCACTTCCGCGAAGCTGACGCGTGTAGTTTCTTATGTAAATGTAACCAGCACGAATGAAGGATCTATCGCATCCGCAGTTGGCGGATTGGTGGCGAATGGCGCCAGCGTGGTGATTACTGAGTGTGCAAACTTTGGTAATGTTTCAAGTACAGATGCGAACAGTCATGCAAATGTTGGCGGCCTAACGGGTCTGTATCCGAGCACGACTAACACTTGCACGATTACAAAGAGCTTTAATGCCGGTGAGATCACCGGTACTGGAATTGTCGGTGGACTGGTGCCGATGATTAACGGCGATCAATACAAGAAAACCACCATTCAGAACAGCTATACAACTGGTGCAGCAGTCGGTGAAGTGAATGACACCACATATGCAGAAATTGCGAACTGCTATGCTACGGCAAAAACTGTGGATGTAGGCGGCATTACGGTGACCGACGAGGCTGGGCTGAAAAAGTGATGAAGTGCTGGCCGCGCTCAATGCGGGCGACAATGGCAATGCGTTTGTAAAAGGGGACGACGGCCTGCCGGTGCTAAGCTGGATGAAGTCCGGCGGTTCCGATACCCCGTTGGCTGAGCCGAAGTGGAACGAAGGCGGCTATTATGAATCGAAACTGCACAGCAGCTCGGTTGGCTCCGCGATCAGGTCAATGCCGGCAACCTGAACAACCATTCCGATTTCAGCGCTAAGCTGATGAACGACATCACGCTGGACGGCGACTGGGAGCCGATGGGCAAGGGCGCATACGGAGGAAACCCGTATTACGGTGAATTTGATGGACAGGGTCATAAGATCACAGGCCTTTCGATTACACAAAAAAGGGAACGGATGATATGATCCTTGGCCTGTTTGGCTCTGTAGGCAAGAGCAGTTATGGCGAGGTTAAGGCAAAAATTTGCAATCTGACGGTTGAAGGCGAGGTTTCAGCCACGATTTTGCCAACAAGTAACTATAATTTTGCAATCGCCGGGTTGCTGCGTACAGCAACGGACAAGTAACATTAAAGCGGGTTATTTCCAAAGTGAATGTTACTTGTGACAGCCAAAATTCAAATGCGTATTCTGCGGTCGCAGTTGCAGGGCTGCTTGCAAATGCGCAGAGTAGCGACGTGATCACCGAATGTGCAAACTACGGAACGATTACCAGCACGGATGTAAACAATAATGGCAACGTAGCAGGCCTTGTGACCGGCGGCTGGGGCAGCTGCTCGGCTAAGGTTGAGTATAGTTTCAATGCCGGCACCATTACCGGAGCTGACAATGTCGCCGGCATTGTCGGCCAAAACGCGGGTTCTATTACGGCTTGCTACAACACCGGCAAAGTAACCGCGACCAAAACGGGCGGCAAGGCCGGTGGCTTGACGGCAGAAAACGGCACGATCACCAACGCCTATTCTATTGGCAATGCGATCGGCAAAAAAGGGCGGTAAGATCACCAACTGCTATGAAACAGAGGCATCGCCGACAGGTTCGGATGTGACGCTGAAAACACGTGATGCATTGAAAGACATGGCTGTGACGATCAGCGGCAGTGCAACGGCAGAGGTCGATGGACAGACGGTTCCTGTTTTACAGAAAACAAGCCCTACACGCCGAAGCTCTATTGGGAAGGCGAATATCCTGCCTGTAAACACAAGGGGAACAAAACTGATCGCTATGTCCCGCTCAAGGATCAGCCCGGCAAACATACGCATGATATTCTCTGCGAAATTTGCGGTGAAAAAGCGGAGGAGTCTACGGTTGAAGCGTGCGTCAAGGGTAAAGACGGAACGTGCGTCTGCGGCTATCGATTCTGCAATCATACGAATCAGAAGACGACCTATACAAGCAATGACAACGGTACGCATGAGGTGATCGTTACCTGTGAGGCCTGCAAGCAGCAGCTCTCCAAAACGACCGGAAATTGCGTGAAGGGTGCGGATGGCACCTGCGAAAAAGTGCGGATATATGTTCCCGCCGGATGCACCTGAACTGAAGGACGGCTTCTACCAGATCACCAAGGAGGCGGAGCTAAAGTGGTTCCGCAATGAGATCAACAAGGGCAATCATACCATTCAAGGGCAAGCTGCTGGACAACATCACGCTGACAGATGCATGGACGCCCATCGGCACGAGCGAATCCCACTTCGTGGGCAGCTTTGACGGCAATGGCAAGACCATCTCCGGCCTGCATTTTGACGTGCAGAATACGCCGGAGGATAGTCTGTACCTTGGCCTGTTCGGCTATGTCGGCGGCAACCAGGACAGCGAAGCGGAGATCCGCAACCTGACCGTATCCGGCGAAATCTGCGTTGCGGCCGGGGCGGCTAAATCCGTTTTGGCGGGCGGTGTCGTTGCCTATCTTGATAATCACAGCAAGCTCTCTGGCGTTGTTTCCACTGTGACAGTCAATATCCAAGCGGATGGGGCTACAGCGGGCAGTATAATTGGCCGCACAAACAATAGCGCGTCGAATATTACGGTCGAAAACTGCGCCAATCATGGTGATGTTACTGTGAATGGCACGGTGGGCGGCATTCTTGGTCAGAGCAGCGGTTCCAGCAAAAATATGCTCATTCGCGGCTGCTATAATGACGGCACGATCTCCGGCAGCGACCGCACTGGCGGTTTGATCGGCAGCGTACAGAGTGGTATGGACTATGGATATGGCGATAAGCCGACTGTATACCACACTGTGGTCACAGATTCCTATAACGCAGGCGCGGTTACAGGCACTGGCGACTATACGGGTGGCCTGATCGGTGAAAATCGGCAGGCTCAGATCCGTAATTGCTATAATGCCGCCAACGTTCGCGGCGCGCAGAAAGCAGGCGGTCTGGCCGGACGCCATCATAGTGGTTCGATGGAATACTGCTACAGTATCGGCGAGGTGACAGGGGCGTCAGGCTATATGGGCACACTCATTGGGCAGCGCGGCGACAACATCAATGTCCGTGGACTCTATGCCATTGCGGAGCCGATGATCGGAGACGGCGACACTCCTTACATTCAGGAAAAACAGTTGGTCCGAAAGATCGATCTGGTTACACTGCGCCAGCTTCCCGAAGAACTGAACACCAATCACGCATTCCAGATTGCTCCGGGCAAAACGCCGATACTTATATGGCAGGCCGTTCCGGAATGCCAGCATCCGGAAAAACAAAAAGGGTTTTGCCTATGTGGCAATCCTGAACGACGATGGAACTGCACCCGGCAAGCATACGAAGCAGCTGATCTGTGAGGATTGCTTCTTTGTGTTTGAACAGGCAGCTGAAGACTGCACCGAGGGCAAGGATCATAGCTGCACCTATTGCGGCGCCGTGCTCTGCAACCACAGCGATACGCCGGAAAACAGAAAAACATATACCTATGTGATGGGTTCGGCGGAACAGGGCCGTTGGATGCACAGGGTGCAGTTCACCTGCGTCACCTGCGGCAGAGCACTGGATTATACCGAAAGACTGCGACATGGAGATCGAATATAAGCCGATCTTCGGCAAGGAAGGCGAGCGCCATCAGGTGCTGAAAAAGTGCAAATTCCACTCCGGAACGGGCGGCTATGCCGAGGCTTGCGTTGATGGCGGCGATAATGGCAAGACTTTCGACGGGAAGTGCGACCGCTGCGGCGCAAAGCTGACCAAGGTCCTGCCTGCTGTCCAGCCGGGCAGCGGCTTCGAGGATTATACGTCGATCGAGGGCAAACAGGAAGTCACGCGCTATACCGTGACGCACTATGAGATCGGCGCAGAGGCCGAAGCCCCTGACGGTCGCCGCGGTCAGCGGCGACGGATCGATGCCCATCTATCAGTGGTATTACCGCATGCAGGAGGACGCCATCGATAAAGACGGCAACCCCATTGCAGGCACGCCAATCCCCGATGCGACAAGCAGCAGCTTCACGCCCGACACCAGCGCAGAGACGGAGATGCGCTTACTACTGCGTGGTCTCCAACTCCACCGGCGGCACGGCCACCAGCCCGGCGCAGCCTGTCATCGTCTGCGAGAATCCGACCGTCACGGCCTACTTCTCCCTGACGAATGACGACAAATATGTCATTGGCAATGGCAATGGCGGCGGCTCAGGCAAAGTCATGGCCTTCCAGCAGGTGACGGTCCCCTACTTCGACCTTGGCCTCTACGGCCTGCAGAGCGGCTACTTCCGCTCTGAGACCTACGGCCCGCAGAACCCGAACGACCAGATGGGCGGCTCGGCCCTGAGCGCCGGCACCAGCGCCACGGCCTACGGCAAGATCACCGACCTGCACCTGATGATCTATATGCTTGAACGCCATTACTGCGGCCTGACTGATGAGCAGGTGCGGTAAGGGCTATCTGTATACAAATCATCTGATGGGCAAGGATTCTACCGTGCTGGAGACCGAGGGCGGTGCCGGTTCGGTCCTCGTGCGCCACTACTGGGGCCACGACATGAACTTTAACTACTATCAGAACTATGTCTACCCGCTGGCCAGCGCGGGCTGGGGCGCAACGGCGGATCAGATCATCCTGCGCGACGGCGAGATCTTCACGCTGGCCATGTTCACCGACTGGGGCTTCTATACCAAATCCGGCGCTGGCTTCCAGCATCTTGGCACCGATGAGGACAAGTGCGCCGTCAGTATCGAGCCCGGTGTCTCGAATCGTTCGACCTGACGCTCTACCGCTCCTACGGCTACGATCAGGACAAGTACGATACGAAAGCATACCCGGTCCCGAATGCGCCGGTCTATTATACGCTCGCGGACAGCCTCAAGGTCGGCACAGTCGGCACGAGCGATTGGACGCGCTGCGGCACAACGGATGCAAACGGCAAGATCACGGTCAATCTGACCGCACTTAACCTGACCGCGGGTGGACGTATCTCTTCGCTACGCCCGGCCAGAAGCAGGGCAACGGTGATGATGCGGTCGTCGCCTGCCCCGGCGGTATTCTGGTAAAGGTCGCGGCCTCCGAGCGAAAGACCGTCACTTTGTCGACCGACTCGGCGAGACCACTACGCAGAAGATCGCCGTCGGCAGCACCGTCAAAAAGCCTGCTGACCCGACACATGCGGGTTACACGCTTCCTAGGCTGGTTCACCGATGCCGCGTGCAAGAACGCCTATTCGTTCAGCGCCCGATCGAAAACGACCTGACGCTCTATGCCGGCTGGCAGGAAAAAAGCGGCACCGATTACGCCGGTCACTCCTGTGACGCCGTCGAATCCTGCAAAGAATCCGTTCAACGAAAACGCGGGTAAGACAGCCTCCCGTTCGCAGACGTCAATGCGAACAGCTGGTACTATTCCGGCGTCAAGTTCGGCCCCGGCATGATCGTCACGATGCTTGCTCGCCTCGAAGGTGTTTCGACTTCCGGCACACCGTGGTACGCCGCGGGCCAGAAGTGGGCCATGGACGCTGGCATTTCGGACGGCACGAAACATGACTGGCGCGATCACGAGAGAACAGCTGGCCGCCATCTTGTATCGTTATGCGAAGCAGAAGGGCTACGACGTGAGCAAGTCCGCCGATCTGAACGGCTTCGCGGATGCGGACGCGGTCAGCGGCTATGCCACCGACGCCATGCGCTGGGCCGTTGCAAGTGGCTTCATTCAGGGTTCCAACAGCAAGCTGAATCCGAAGGGTTGGCCAGGGCGCAGGTCGCGACCATCCTCATGCGCTTTATGGAGCTCTACGCAAAATAAGATGAAACTACGATATTTGAAACCGAATA
>VOFC01003508.1_pt1 | contig 11012 bp, 16 predicted proteins | sample 5384161 | NCBI WGS metagenome assembly VOFC01 (sample SAMN12384722, study PRJNA508395) | human gut metagenome | isolation source: healthy gut B | host: Homo sapiens | reverse complement strand
AACGACCGGGCGACAACGCAAGGGATTCACACTTTGACCGCCCGAGTTATACCGGCGTTCACTTCCTTGGGTATGCTGGAGTATGACGGCGACCTCAAGATTTTAGCGAGAGCACTAATCTCGTCGGAGCCGGTTATCAAGAACACGCTCACCGAGGTTCTGTGCCGGCGGGCGTTCATCTGGAACGGCAACCGCTCCGGCAAAGGTCGACGAAAATCTCGAGGTCTATGACGAGGTTCCGTCCGACGTCATCCCGTTCGGTGAGCTCCGGCCATGGGAGTCTGTCAAGGAATTACCGACAAGATGGTCGAGAACATGGCAGAGCCATCAGTTCCAGTTCCTGCGCTGCAACTACCCGAACGGCGACATGGTCGGCCACACCGGCGTCCTGCCCGCAGTCATCACTGCGATGGAAGTCCGTCGACGCAAGCGTCGGCCGCGTGATCGAAGCCGCCGACAAAGTATGGCTATACCGTCCTCGTCACCGCCGACCACGGCAATGCCGACCAGATGACCGAGACGAAGAAGGGCAAAACCAGCGTCCGCACCGCGCACTCGCTGAACCCTGTCCCCTTCATCATCTACGATCCGGACAACAAGTACGAGATCAAGGACGGTCACTACGGCCTTTGCCAATGTCGCTCCGACCATCGTGAAAAATGATGGGCCTCAGACCGCGCCCGACTGCTGGCAGGCCAGCATGATCTGACGCAAAAGGGCAATTTCAACACGCAGCGCCGGAACAAATGCGCCGCGTCCTGGTTCTGGCATTGTTGGCAAATCTGCGCCTGCTCGCCTTTGCCGGAAAGGACTCGCTTCCGGCTGCAAAAAAAACAGTCTCCGTCCGCATCTGCGTCAATTCCAGATTTTACCCCGAATTTGAAACAGAACCTCCGCCTGAACCCGAGCTTGATCGGGGTCAGGCTTTCGGAGCCGTCTTCTCCGCCCAGCAGTCCATCCCAGACCGCGTTCATCCACCTCTTCCATCTCACCTCCATGTCGATATGCCCGTCACAGCCGAACGGAACGGCTGCCAGATCGAAAGCCGGGAATACTGCGTTTCTGACGGCGTAACGGCTTGCCACCTGGATCGCGCGACTGGCTTTGGCAAGGCTGCTGTTTTTGAGCAAGCGGTCACTGCGCCGGGCACAATCCATCCATTATTTTGACAGTCTGACGAATGGGTTCTGTGAATCGCTCGCCGAAGGAAGTTTTCCCTCTCCGGTCGTCGTTGTGGAACTCGACTCCGGCGACATATTTCTTTGCCTTTTGCCGCGCACGGTTGAATCCTGCACGAAAACGGCTCCGTAGGTATCTTCCGGAGGAGGACGGATTCTCTATGTCACGCAGCACCGAAACCGGCTTTCAGCTGACCATAGCTCGTCATGGCCTGCGGAGGGGCGCGCGGCGGACGCACTGATTTTGGCGTGGCCGGGTCCTGGACTGGGACGTCAGCCAGAACTGTGCCAAGGCTGGAACGGGTCCTATGCAAAAAACGGGGATATGCCAAATGGTGCTATGACGGCTATTACCGCTTCCCCGTCAAATTATCCCCAACCGGCCCGAACTATTATTACTGCTGTGCCGCGTCGCATCCTATCTCATCCGCCTCCGGCGTGCAGATTGGCAGCGCCCGCGCTGCACCATCCTAACGCTCGACATGCATGGCGTTCTTGCAGGAGCAGAATGCCTATTCGGCTTCTGGCCCACCAGCCCGAAAGCGAGTGGGCTCTCCGGCGATTTCCAGATCGGGCTGACGGCTTTACGACACGCGCTTTAATACCGACCTCATCCGAAATTTTCGTCCGCGTATAACGATCTTGGCGGCAATCTGTTGAAGACCGTAAAGCGACCGTTATCTTGCGTTTTATCAGGCGCTGGCTGAAGGAACCACGCCGAGACAGAAAACGGCGGCTGGCTCGTCGCCGATTACTGGCACCCGCAGCTGCATGAAACGCGCACACGTCGCTCAATCACCTTGCCGCCGAATGTCTGGCCGCGTACCATCGGCGGGCCTTCTGGATCAGGAAGAGCCTGCGCGAGCCGGACAAGTATGCTGCTCGCCATCGAGGACACGGGCTCCAACTGGATCAAGCCCATCACGACCTCTATTACAGCATCCAGCCCGACGGCACATATGACGGTACGGACTATCCAGTACTGACGTACAACGATCTGTTCCAACTGCAGGCATATATTACCGGAAAAAGACGGGCGAGGAACCAGACCAAACCTTATGACCCAAGCTGATGGAGGGCCAAAACGTCTCCAATGGATGACGGCGAACAAAATCGTAACCGATTATTGAAACATCTTTTGGAATTCGGACAAAATGGTTTCGGAACGCAGGCGAAATAAAATGTCCGTTCTCCGGCGGCTTGCCACCGGGCTTTCCCCGCAGGTCTTTTCTTTGGGGGCAAAATTATCGTATATAATATCTTTCAAAAAGCGCCAGCTTTTTGAATATCCTGTCTAAGGAGGTTTTTCTTATGATCCGGCTGAAAACGGAGGAAGGCACCATTGCTGTTGACAATGCGGTCTATACCAATATTGCAGGCTATGCGGCGACGAACTGCTTCGGCGTGAAGCGGGGCATGGCGGTGCGGTCCATGACGGACGGTCTTGTCCATCTGCTGCGCAAAGGAGGCCATGGGCAAAGGGCGTGCGCGTCACGTTCCAGAGATGACAACTCCATTGCCATCGACCTGCACATCATGGTGGACAAGGGCGTGAACATCAGCGCCATCTGCTCCTCCATCATCAAGGAAGTCCGCTATTTCGTCACAAAGTCCACCGGTACCGAGGTCCGGGCCGTCAACGTCTTTGTCGACTCCATTACCATTGATTAAGCCGCGGGCGATCGTCCGCCACCACGGAGGTGTTTCCTTTTGAGACAAACTTTTGACGGCGCGGCCTTTGGCCGCATGATCTGCCCGCCGCGGCTCCATCGAGCTTAAAAAGCAGAAGATCAACGAACTGAACGTCTTCCCGGTGCCCGACGGCGATACCGGCACCAACATGAGCATGACCCTCGCCGCTGCGGCCGACCGGATCTTCGCGCAGCCGGACGTCACGCTCACCAAAGCCGCCGACGTCGCGGCCTCCGGCGCTGTTGCGCGGTGCGCGCGGCAACTCGGGCGTCATCCTCTCGCTGCTGTTCCGCGGCTTTTCCAAGCTCTCAAGGGCATGGAGCAGGCCGACGGCCGCGATTTTGCCGCCGCGCTGACCGCCGGCGTCGAAGGCCGCCTATAAAGCCGTCATGAAGCCTGCCGAGGGCACCATCCTTACCGTCTCCCGCCTGACCGGCGACGCGGCAAAGACCTTGCAGCGGACGACGCCAATCTGAATCCGTCCTGATGGGCTCCATCATCCCGGCGAAGGTCGCGCTTGAGAATACCGTCAACCAGAACCCGGTCCTCAAAAAGCCGGTGTGGTGGACGCGGGCGGCATGGGCTTTGTCACGATTTTAGAGGGCATGCTCGCAAGCCTGCAGGGAAACGACGTTGCCTTGCAGGAGAACGCAGGCGACGAAGGAGCAGGCGGACTTTACCGACTTTGCAATTCTGAGGATATTACGTTCGCCTACGATACGGTCTATATCGTCCGCAAAAGGACGAGACCGTCAATCTCGAGCCGCTGCGTGTATACCTTGATTCCATCGGTGACAGCCTTGTTATCGGTGAGGACGACGAAGCGTTCAAGGTTCACGTCCACGAACATTCCCTGGGAGGCGCTTGCCAGAGTCGCAGAAATACGGCACGCTGGAGCTGGCAAAGATCGAAAACATGCGCATGCAGCACGACGATCTGGCAGAAGGGGCGCAAGGCGCGCTCGACCGAGGATCTAGACGCCATCGAGCAGGAGCTCGAAGCAGGTGACACCGCAAAGCCCGCGCCCGCCGCGCCGGAAAAGCCCTTCGGCTTTGTCGCCGTCTGCGCGGGAGAAGGTCTTGCCGGTGTGTTCCGCGATCTCGGCGCCGACGGCATCGTGAGGGCGGACAAACCATGAACCCCTCGACCGAGGACATTCTTCATGCCATCGAGCAGACCCCCGGCAGAGGTTGTCTTTGTGCTCCCCAACAACAAGAACATCATTATGGCGGCGCAGGCGGCGCAGGAGCTGGCGACGCGCGAAGTCGTGGTTGTACCCACCAAAACCGTCCCGCAGGGCATCACGGCGATGCTGAGCTTCGACGAGACGCAAAGCGCCAGCGAAAACGCGGAGCTCATGACCGATAGTCTTTCCGGCGTGACCACAATGCAGATTACATACGCCGCGCGCAACTCCGACTTTGAAGGGGCGCGATATCCACGAGGGCGAGTATCTCGCGCTTTACAACGGCGCGCTGCTCGGCAACAGCCCGGACCTCGACGCGCTGCTTTCGGCAATGGCAGAGAAAAGGCAGCCGAAGAGGGCAAGGGAATTCATCAACATCTTCTACGGCGCGGATACCACGCCAGAGCAGGCGTCCCACGCGGCGGAGCTGTTTACAAAGGCGCTTCCGAATGCGGAGGTCAACGTCCTGTCCGGCGGTCAGCCGATTTACTACTACCTCATTTCCGCCGAATAACAAAACGCATAAAAATTCCCGGTACAGTTTTGATACTGCACCGGGAATTTCTTTAAGACCGGGGATCTCAATCTATGCAAGCCACCGTTCGGTCAGACACCGTCCGGCGGGTCTTGGCGCTTAGTTCCCGAAGCCGGGAATCTGCTGGAAGAACTCAAACGGGTTCATATTGCCATAGCCGTAGCTGTAGCCGTTCGAGCTGTCGGAGCCGCTGCCGGGCTGTCCCTGCTGTCGGCTCTGCTGGTTGTCCTGCTGGCTCTGCTCGTTCTGCGCGGGCATTCTCCCGTTCGGTGATCACGTCGTCCGCGGGCCGCTCGTCAAGGGTAACGGATGCTTCAACCTCCGCACCCGCACGGTAGACCTTTGATCGTCGCAGTATCGCCTGCTCTGCACTTATTGAGCGCTGCCACAAGATCGGTGTACGAGGAAATTTCCGCGCCGTTGAAGCCGATGATGATATCGCCCTCCTGCAAACCGGCCTTCTCGGCACAGCCGCCTTCTTCCACGCTCTGGATCATCGGGCCGGTCGGAAGACCATAGGTCGCAGCGGTCGTGCTGTCAAGATCCTTGACCGTCACACCGAGATACGCTCTGCCGGTCACATGGCCGTACTGCTGCAGATCGTAAACCACACGCAGCGCGTCGTTGATCGGAATGGCAAAAGCTGATGCCCTCGATGCTCGCGCCGGAGGAGGTGGAGCCGGAATACTTCGCGCTCGTGATGCCGATGACGTTGCCGTTCATGTCAAACAGCGCGCCGCCGGAGTTGCCGGAGTTGATGGCCACATCCGTCTGGAGCATGTTGATGGGCTTGCCGTCAGTGTTGATCTCGCGGTCGAGCGCGCTCACAACGCCTGCCGTCATCGTAAAAAGTCAGCTCGCCCAGGGGGTTGCCGATGGCAATGACCTCTTCGCCGACCTCAATCTGGTCGGAGTCGCCGATGGTCACAGCCTGAAGGCCGGTTGCGTCGATTTTCAGAAGCGCCACATCGTTCATTTCGTCCGTACCGACGATTTCCGCGTCATACTCGTCGCCGTTATAAAGCTTCACAGTCACGCTTGTCGCACCTTCAACGACATGGTTGTTGGTCACAACGTAGCCGTCCGAAGTGAGGATGAAGCCGCTGCCGCTGGCGGAGGCCGATGCGACCTGACCCCAGACGTTGGTGGTAATCTGCGTCGCAATGCCGACCGTGGCGTTTACGTTCATCGCGTAAACCTCTTTGGGGCTGAGGCTCTTGCCGGTGTCATTGCTCGAAAGCGACGTCGGAAGCTGCGATTTTTTCAATGGTGTAGCCGCCGTTCTCGCTCTGCGTATCCTGCGCGCCGTCCTGCGCATCCTGCGCCGGTTCGACCGTCTGGCTGCTCATGGTTTCCGCCGCCTTGGCGTTCGCCTCTTCATTTTTGCGGCTGATGCTGTTGATCACGCTCGTGAGCGCCGAGCCGCCGATGGAGGCGACCAGCGCAACCGCGACCAGCAGCGCGATCATGCGTCCGCCGATGCCGTTTTTCTTTTTGTTGGAATTGTGGTCCTGATCCTGATTTGGATGATAGCTCCCATCATAGGAACTCTGCCTGTATCCTTCCGAGCCGTTCGAATTGTCCATGGACTCGAAGGAATAATTCATTCTTTCGTTTTCATGTTCCATCATAATGATCTGCTCCTTTATGCACGCCGGTTTTCTGCACCAACGTTTTCTTCTTTTGTATGATGCTATCCTACCGTGCAATTATGACCAGATTATGACGATTCAAAAACGTTGTTTTAACATTCCGAATCCGGACCGTAAACAAAAAAAGCCGCTGCATATTACCCGGTTTATTCCGCCTTCTGCTTCGCGTAGGGATTCAAGAAGGGCGTGGGCGCTTTTTTATACGTCGCAAGGCTCATCAGCACCAGAGCCAGCGCGCAGGCAATTGCGCCCGGTACCGTCGCGCCGATGCCGAACGGAAGCCCGATGAGCTTCCAGAGAATCGTCACCGAGAAGCCCGCCGCCATGCCGGACAGAACGCCCGCCTTCGTCGCCTTCTTCCAGTAAAGCGCCGCAAACGCCGGAAGACCGGCTGCCGCCGCATAGAAGCTCCAGGCAAACATCAGAATGTTATACGCGTTTTTGATATAGAGCGCAATGATCAGCGCGCCCAGCGGCAGCACGACGGCAAACACGCGCGTGAGCATCAGCTCTTTTTTCTCCGGCGTATCCGGCCGGAACGTCTTGTAGATATCGTGGACGCAGGTCTGCACAGATACCAGCAGATAGCTGTCCGCCGTAGACATGATGACGGACAAAATGCCCGCCAGCGCCAGACCCGTGAGTCCCACCGGCAGAATTTCGATTGCCAGCGCCGGAACCACCGCGTCGGTCGAGCCGTAGGCGATGATCTTTTCCGCCGGAACGAGCTGATGCGCGACCACGCCCATGAACCACACCAGAGGAATCGTCAGTCCATAGACGAACGTTCCGAGGAACAAGCCTTCTTTTGCCGCCTTCTGGCTCTTCGCGGCAAATGCGCGCTGCCATTTCCGCGCCTGCCAGCGTAAAGACGAAATACGTAATGATATCGCCCACAATGCCGCCGTCCAGATACGGCGTCGACAGCTCGGGCGCGAGATTCTGCAAAAAAGCGCCCATGCCGCCGAGCTTGGCGAGAGACGAGGCGGGAATGAGAATATAGACAAACAGAATCAGCATCACGAACTGGAATACGTCCGTGTAGATGACGCCGAACAGAACCGGACGTCGCCGTGTAGATGATGAACACACAGCACGCAATAATTGCCCCCATCTCATAGGAGATGCCGATTTCGTTTCCGAGCATGTTGATGATTGTCGCCGTCGCCGTGACCTGAGACGCAACCGTGCCCATCATCGTAAAGAGCGATGAGCGCGCCGAGCATGACCTTCGCGCTCTTTCCGAAGCGCTGCTCGAAAAGGTCGGGGATGGAGGAAACGCCAAACGTCGTGCCGACGGCGGAAATCCGCCCGGCAAAGCCCGAAAAGATGAACATGCCGAGAAGATAAGGCAGCGCCGTCATGATCGCCTTGAAGCCGCTCGAGTACGCCACACCCGCGCGCCCCATCAGGCCGCTTCCGCCGATGATCGTCGCGCAGACCGTCGCCATCAGCACCAGAGAGGTCCAAACGATCTGCCGCCCAGGTAGTAGTCGTCCATATTCCGCACCTTGCGGACCACGACCAGTCCGATCAGCACCATCGCAATCAGATACGCCGCAATAATCAGTAAATCAATTGTGTGAATTTCGTTATGTACCATAGTAAAATCCCTTTGTTTTTCGGATGGTATCGGTAAACTTACCCCGCCGGCGGGGCTTCCGCCGGATTGCGTCAGGGAAAGAACCGGACGACGCCCTTTTCGCGCCTCCAGATCACCCACGAAGATCAGGAAGATCTCCACACCGCAATGCGGTGTCCGGTCCGGGGAGACAATCTCCTGCCCGCTTCTTCGGATCGCAACCACCGTCGCGCCCGTCGCGCGCCAGAATTTCAGCGCTCCGAGGCTTTTTCCCGCGCCGTCCCAGTCCTCCGGAATGCGGACACAGTAATTGGGAAGGCTCTGCGCCGCCTGCGCGGGGAGGATCATCTCGTCCAGAATGCTACCGCAGAGCTCCTGCAATTCCCGGCCCGAGGGCCTGCTGCTGCTCCAGAAGCTGCCGCAGCTGATGCTTCTTGCCGATCAGACCGCCGCCGTCTTTGAAGCTGCCGAGGCACTGGCGCGCCTGCGCGGCGGAAAGCACGTAAACGCCGCTCTGCTCGCGCACGTTGACGACCGCCCGGTCCTGCAGCACCTGCACCGCCTTGCGGATGGTCTCCGGCGAGACGTTATACTCGCTCGACAGCTTCGATCTGCCGGAAAGCTTCTCCCCTTCCTGCAATTCTCCGTCTGCGATGCGCTGCGCGATGGACCGGGCAATCCGCATATATTGCGGAAGTGCGTCGTTTTCCACAGAAAATCCCTCCTGTTCCCTTCATTTCTCTCCTATTATATCAACTGACAACCTAAATATCAAGTTAAGTTTTCAGTTAAAAATTGTAAAGCCGCCTGCCGGACAAAATCCGGCAGGCGGCTGGCTGTTATTCTTCCGCATAGCGCGCGGGAAGCGCATCGAGCGCTTCGCAGCGGACGGCAAGGCGCGTAGTGCCTCCCACTGTGCAGGTGAAAAGCGTCAGATCCCAGTCTCCTTCGGTCATTTCCTCCACCGCCGTGGGCGCAAAAGGGGTTTCCAGCGCCATGACTTCATAGGAAAAGACGTTGCCGTCCATGTCCGTAAACGTAACCGCATCTCCCGGCTGCAGCTTTTTCAGCTCCCGGAAATGTCCCGCGTAGTTGTGCCCCAGAATCACCAGATTGTGCGTATACGCAGAGCCGGAATACCGGCACGGCGCCAGACGCAGGCTCTCGTAGCTCCACTGGTCGATCACCGGCAGCTCCAGAGAAATTGCCGGCAGCGACAACAGCCCGATATAGTCCGCCCCGTCGACCGTTTTAACCGACATATCCATCTGCGGATTGAGAAGATAGTCGGAATTTCCTCCAGCGCCGTCTCGCGGACGGGCTGCACGGAAACCGCCTCAGACGCTTCTGCCTCCTCCAGCTCCGGCTTTAACGCTTCGAGCGTCACCTGGACCTGCATGCTTGCCATCGCGTCGGTCATCAGGTTGTACGCCGTGAGGCAAAGCGCTGCCAGAAGAAGCAGCAGTCCGATTGCCGTAAAAATTTTCCCGCGTCTTGTCATGCTTCTGTCTTTCTATCCAGCGCGCCGAGAATCAGAAACACCAAGCCAGATAGCGCCAGCGCCTCCACGTGCCACCACACCGCGCCCGTCTGCGGAAGCGTCGGCTTCGCGGGGCTCGAGGGCTTTGAGGGATTGGAGGGCTTTACCGGCGTATCCGGCGTGTCTGTCCGGTCCGGCTTTTTCGTATTGGTCACAACGAAGGTGATGCCCTCGCGCGTGATGCTGACCGTGTAGCCGGAGACGGTTTCTCCGTGACCGACCAGCGCGCATCCGCGTCGAGATCCAAATTAAGTGTAGCGCCAGTTGTTTTTTTCGCTCAGCTTTACCGTATCATATACTTTTCCGTTTCTGAGCAGCTCCACAGTAATCTCCTGCGGGCAGCTATTCTCTGCGCCGTCGTCGTCCCAGACCTTCAGGACCTTGCGCGTGACAGTATCGCCGTCGTCGGAACCGGCGTTTGCTGAACTTCACGTTTGCCGAAACGTCATAGACCCCTCGTTATTTTCCAGATCCTGCGTCGGCAGCAGCACGAAAAACGGCTCGGCGTCATAATCATTCCCGCCCTGTGTGTGCCGCTCGCCAATGACAAGGTACAGCCCAGCCGCAAGCGTTTTCCCCTGCGTGGGGAACGTGAGCATGCCGGTTTTGTCGGTTTTCCCGCTGTCTGCGGGCGTAAGCTCCGGCGCAGCACTTAGCTTTCCAGCGTCTGCGCCATCTCGCGCCAGCGGCGGTCGTTTTTCCGCGGATGTCCAGATCAAACTCATCAAATTCGGAGCGAACTGTCAGTTCGCCCGTCTCGTCTGCGTCTGCCACGCGGTAGATCGAGAACTTCGCGCCGGAAAGCGCCGTTTTTCCGTCCCGGTAGGTCAGCGTAAGCGTGGGCTTTCGGGTCAGATCGATGCTCCCCGCCGCCTGCGCGACGCTTGTCAGCAGGCACAGTACCGCTGCCAGCAGTGCAAGGGTTCTTTTTCTACGTGTCATTTTTATCCTCCCTGGATTTCCTCCGCCGCTTCGGCACGAGCAGAATCATCAGAAGAAGCAGCAAAACCGGAATTGCCAGCACCGGCGCAACGAGCAGCGGGTCAAACTGCGTTGCATCCGCCGTCACATGCATTCTCGCCGCCTCCGGCGTATTTTCTACCCGGTGCCCGCGCACCAGAAGCCGGTGTGTGTTGATGCCGTAGGGCGTACAGGTCACAAGTGTGCAGTAGTCCTCCCCCGGCACGATGCCGAGCGCGTCCACCTGCTCGGGTTCCACGATCAGAATCTGGTCGACCTCATAGGTCAGGACCTCGTCCAAAACGCGCAGCAGAAACGTATCGCCGACGGCTAGCTTATCGAGATTGGTAAACAGCTTCGCGCTCGAAGCCCCCGGTGCCCGGAAAGCACACAGTGCGTCCCTCCCCGCCCACGGGAAGGTTCGACCACTCGAGATGCCCGACCGCGACCTGCAGCACAGACTCCTCCGTGCCGTGGTAAATGGGAAGCGAGCAGTCGATCTCGGTATTTCGATATAGCCCATCACGCCGCGCCCGGAAACGTCAAGCAAACTCTCATACGCCGCTTTCTGCTCGTCGGTCAGAGCAACGCCGTTTTCCCGCTGCGCAAGCGAGCGGTTATAGTCCTGCGCCGCCTTCCACATTTCGTCATACTGCGCAGTGTCCAGCTGCGAAACTGTTTCTGCGT
>VOFC01006988.1_pt1 | contig 11014 bp, 11 predicted proteins | sample 5384161 | NCBI WGS metagenome assembly VOFC01 (sample SAMN12384722, study PRJNA508395) | human gut metagenome | isolation source: healthy gut B | host: Homo sapiens | reverse complement strand
ACATCCAATCTTCTTCACCTTCTAAGTGACATCTTCATCAATCCAAGGTACGCGGCACATCACCAAAAGCACGGTCATTATCAGCTCCTTCCAGACATACATAATCTGAAATTTTTGTTTTGTCGTATCCGTATCTCGGTTTGTCTCACTTACCTGGACCAAAAGTCATAAAAAGATTTAAATTGTGGTTCGAATTCTCATCTTCTTGTACAAAGAACAAAAACGGTTTTGAAGTACAGCTACGACAATTTTCAAAACCGCTTCTGTATTAGTGGTAATGGAATTACCGCCACATACAACTTTAAATAAATCATTAAATAGAGCTGGGAACCTATTTTATGGCTTTGTGCTGAACTGGCAAAGTTTACTTTCCCCACCAATTTGAGTGCTCCAGGTATCAAAGTTAACTGATAACATTTACCACGATTTACTCCATTTTCATCAACCCAATATCCCATTCATTGAAACCCCATTGTCCATTCCACCACCAATACAACATGGATGAGGTTCCTTGACCTTTTCGTTCATGTCGTACAATGTTCCACTATTCTCCGTTCTCCAGGGATATGGATAATTAAAGTCGTTGAATTTGTCCTTTTTAGTATATTTTTCATAAGCAAGATCGTAGCTGATAGTATTACCATCAAGAATATTATTAGAATCGCGGAATGTTATCTTCACTATTATCTAAGGATGCCATATAGTTTTGGCGCACATCATTAGCTGTGAGTGCTTTTCTTATACACCTAATACTGTAAATGTCAATGTCGGCTTAGAACTACCAATACGGATACCTTGGCGTGTTTGTTTACCTTCCACATATTGTACAAAGGTGTCATCTGTAGCGTAGTTAATTTCACGGTTAATGATTCCATTCACAAAAATACGACAGTAATTTTTGTCCGGTACTGGACAAATTGTACAGTAAGTTAACTGCCACTTTAGTACGTGTTCCTTCTATACCCAATGTCTTGGTTTTTTTCGAGTAACTTTAGCTAAAGTCATAAAACAAGCCTCTGTAGCTTTTCATTTCCAACCTAATGGGTTTGTTGTCTTTAGTATAAGAACACATGCAGAACTGGCTCATCCTCGTTGGTTATATTACGAGTTGCAAAATCTATTTCAAATGTAAGTGAACCTGTCTTCTGTGTTTGGATGAAATCAGAAAACGTTTCATAATCAATAGTTATATTTCTGCCACTGGGGACCCGAAACATTTGATTCCATTATTGTCTTCAACCCAACCATCACTAATAAACCAAAATTTTCAAAGGTCCGCGGGAAACATTCTCGCCTGAAACAACGGTAATAATAGTATCTGGGTGGGTTTCAGTATTCGTAGTTTTGGATTGATAATTAAATCTCAGCATATAATCAGTCGGGGGCAAAAATTTTTGTGAGTTATCGATGTACAAAACCTAATACGATTCACGCAAGTATTTTCTCAGTGCTTTAAATAACATATAAGCACTGAAATTCGTTTCTTTGCTTTCGATTTCTATCATATTGCCAAATGTGTAAACCACACCATTTTGGGCTTGCTGTTCAGTGTAAGACAGATAATTCTCAACCTCTTGAATGTCTGTTAATTTAAAAGTAACAGGTAATACATCTGAACCTGGGTTATATATTGCCCATTGGAAAAAATTGAACGGATGTCAGTTTACAAGAACTTGACTATCTGGTTTAATATGATATATGGAGTCTTATTATCAGAGATGCAAACTATCATTACCTGTGAAACAATGTGTTCACTTTCCACATCTATTGCCATCTACAGATAACCAGGCCTCAATTTCATGTACTCCATGAGACATAGCTTTAACAGAATCCCTTCAGTGTCGGTTACATCAAACTGATTTGGGGTTTCCGTGTACTCAACTTTGCCAACAGCGTATTGGACAGAACGTACACCACCTTCACCACTAATTTTTTAAATTTAATGTTTTAGCTACAGCACCAGTATATGTATATAATAAAGACATAGTGGCACCAGTAATAGGTTGCTGCCATTCGTTTCGAACGTAGTTTCAATTCTGTTTTGCAACACTTTGGAACACTACATAAGTTGTGGTACTTTTGTGTTTGGTCTCCAGTTACAATGATACGTAATTGACAGGTTCCACTGTTAAGTAATCCCACTAATATCTACATCCGTATAAGTGTCAGCTTTCGGCTTCTACACTCTTGATTGCCATTGTACCAATTGTACGCCAGAATCGGAAGCGGAGGCACGCCTTTGGATAATCATAGTACCATCTTCATAGGTATTTGCGTATTTCCCAGTAACAGGATTGTATGTTTGAGAAGTAAAACGCATTTTAGAACTACACTACCATCAATGTTACATAATTTGTTTTGATTGCTGGCCGTGGTTAATTCTACAATATTCATTACACCCTGTTCGTCACTAATAGGAATAGTAACATCAAGCAATTTTAATGCTTGATTCTCATCAGGGTCAGCAAGCCATTCATTATATGTGTTTTTATTAGCAAATGCTCGAATATGATAAAACCGTCCGGATCTTTTGTCATAGGAGGAATGTGACCAATTTTATTTTATTTTTTCATGGTCTTGCAAATAGCTCTTTATAAACTTTTGGACAGCCTCCCAGAGTAGGGAGAAGGTTCGTTTCGTCAGGTGCTGCGGGATGGTATTGTTTTTTATTGCCACCCCCAGTCCTCTGTAAATTTACCAGCAGGAATTTCGTCAGTTCTGAATTTCTTAGCCATAATTAATTATTTTTTTGTAAAGCGTAATTTAAAATTTGTTTTCCAGCCTTCATCATTTTCCAAGGAGATGAGTTAATCCAGAAACCAGATCCAAAGCAGGAACGTATAGATTGCCAAACTAATTTTGTCCCTATGTAAACTGCGGTAATTATTTTGTTACCAACTATTTGACTGACATCTTTACCATTTATCTGTATCATTCTTCAAGTATGAAATACGGTTTTTCATCTTTGATTCGATTTGTTCAAAAGCCTCTTCATTTTCAATTACATCAAATGAAAGATTACCTACTTGTTTTTTGAAGGAAAAGGTGTCATTTGAGTTATTGTTTACGGCATTTATCAATTGATTAAATTCGTGAGCTGTTAAACGTCCACGGTTATTAGTTCCATTGTTTTCTTGTTATTATTAAAATCAAGCAGGTTAAGGGGATTGCTCTTGTTCTGCCGCCATACTTAAAATATTAAAGGGAATTCATACGGGAACATGTTACCGTTTAGAAGTTCACACATAAAACAGTCTTGTCCTGATATTCCATAATTTAATGTGATACTTGGTTTTGATCTATCAATTTCTTGTTGTACTATATTGCCTTCATTATCTCTTTGTTCTTTCCACCAATCAATCACTTCATTTTCCATATCAGGAAGATGATACCTAGTCCACTTGAATATGTAGTTTTTAGCTACATAATCCGGATCAACTAGTTTACCTTGATAATAGACGTTAGCGGTTAAAAACAGTTTGACAACTATTGTTTTTATATGATACTCCTTGACTGGAAGTAATTTCAAGTGAATAGCCCACTATATATTGTTTCCGTATTGTGAATGTAGCGGAATACTCTTCATCACTAAATTTCACGATACAACGAACTGTTAGCGAGTTACCATTATCCCAATAAGGTTCAAAAGGCCATATTGTTAATGTCTTTCCATTTTCTCCTTCAAACGGTATATAATCATATCCTTGTAAATAATACCATTGTCGTTGACTGGAAGTAGACTGTAGGTTCTCTTCTTCCAGCGTTAAGGTAATGTCTGCCGGATTAGTAACAGGGTCGGCTCCTGTTAAGTCTCCTAAAGAGTAAAGGTATCAGTTCCAACAATACGAATAGACTTACTGACTAATTCGTCTTTTTTACAGACTGGTCAAGGTTATCCCAAGTCATTGTCACATTTTGCCAAATGTTACATCGCCATTTTTATTCCATTTAATATTTTTTATTGGCAAAATGACCAGAACCATCTGTTTTGATTAATACAGAATTACTACGAGTACCAATACTGCCTTCTCCGTCAAAATTTAATTGAAGCAATGGGTTCTGGATGGTCCCACCAATGCCACCACGATTAAACCAAGCTCCATAATCCTCTGTGTAATTAAGTATAGTGTCAGTAGGTTGGTATTGTGTGACTAGTTCTCCTGCCTCTAATTGTGGTGAAGAAAAATAAAATATTGATTCTCCTGCATTATCAGAGGTATCAAAAGTTGGGACAATGGATAGAACCGATGCTTCTTCTGCCTGTTTCGAGCTTGTAATTCAAATGTTACCTTGTTACGAGACCATATATTCGTGTTAGCAATAGGTATTTGAACGGTTCCTATTGCTTTATCATTTTGTAAAATAGATAATTGACATGCTTGCCCCATATATCCAAAAAGAGAATGTATATTTTTTCCGATATGTTGCGCGAACCACTCTTCAGATTGGGCTATCATGCTTATGATTTTAGAGGCACTATATACATTGCCGATTCCAGTAGGGTTTTTCTATTTGAGTGTCAATAGTAATTGCAGATGTAAAATTAACATCTAAAGAATTAACGAATACATTCTATGAATTTTTCCGGCATAAAAGTTGCAGCAAAACCATTCTCATCACCAGCAGTTAATGTTCCAGAAATATGAGCAGATTTTGAAGCAAAAAGTTTCTGTAAGTAACCTCCATATCCTTCTAATTGACCAAATACCGGATCTGTTATTCCATTCAATTTGCCAACACGTATTTTACTGGCATCGCCAAAGTTAGCAACACTAGACAGTAAGATGATATTGAAACCGACACCCAAACTTCATCTGAAGGAGACATCTCACTTAAATCCAGTTTTACTGTTCGCAAATAACGTCCAGAATAATCGACAGTTATTGTGTGCAACTTATATTGCCAATCTGTTGTAATAGAAGTGGTTTCTTCTCCATCTGTTCTTGTTCCATCTTGGTATTCTAATGAAACTTTACAATTGACAGCTTTATTGGCTTTGATCTTATATGAAATAAGAACATGGTTGGGGTTTTGAACATATTTGTAGAAATCTTGTTGTAGACCAATGAAACCGTAATATATAGCGTCATTTCTTTTAAAATGACAAATGCGATTATTGTCCGCTTCTGATAGTATGTAATCAGTGGTTACTGCTTTCTGTTCCTCGTACTATATATATTGTGATTCGGAATCTTCATAATCAGGAGTTGCAATATTTGAAGGCCAACATAAACTCTCATTGCGTCCAATACCGTCAATCACATCCATATATGGGGCATTATCGTCAGACCCAGTTAAATATATGGCTCCAGATCTATTTATATCAAACAGATTGGTAATTCTGGCAAAGTCTAAGATTTCTTCTGTTTTAGGCACATCGCCTTCTAACAGTGCTCAATGAAATACTGTTTTTCGACAATATCATTTGTATTAGAATCTACAGTCTTATCTATTCCATAATCCAATACACACATTAACGAATAAATAAGATTCTTTCCATCAAAATATTGTCTTCTAACTATATCCCCAGTCCGTAATCCTTGTGTCTTTTTAGAATCGGACTGGAGAGAAATTTTTATATTTCTTGTATTTATATACAGACATTATGATATTTCTTCTACTAAGTCTCCGGAACAGGCATCGCTGACCCACCAAGACCCGTTAGTCACTGATTGTTTCTGCACTTCCAATTCGTATATTCTCATTTTTTACGAATTGTCAGATCATCAAATGTTGCACTGGTGTTGCCGGTCAATTTGTTTTGAATGATACCCCAGCCATTTCCGGCAAAACCACTGGAAAAAGTGACAGAACCTATGTCGTTGACAAAATAGGCATTACCGTAATGCTTAACCCATTTTCTAAAGCCAGCCAGTAGATTGAATCATCAAAGAATAGCTCGTTGGGGAGGAGGGTTTTTAGAATCGCTTTCAATTGATTTTTTCCTTCAATCGGTTTGTCAAAAAACAAAAAATCAGCATCTGTAGAAAATTTAAGACTGGACGATTTTCGGTTTAACGGTGCGTATAAACTTGATGATTCTATATAGCCGAAAGATGACTCTTTTACTTCTATTTTGAGGTGACATTGTCTCCAGATCCTTGATTATATTTTGAATGGAGCCTCAAGGAATATCGTATCACCATTACTATAAAACCCTGGTCCGTCTTTTGTATTGAATCTTATGTAACGTTTGAAAATCAATCCTGCATCTTCGGAAGATTTCTTATATGTCTCAACCAATACATTTCCTAATCCATGACCGGCTTTAAACGATGCGGGGAAATAAGCAGAACCGAACTTTGAAATCAATTCATATTCACCGTCATCATCGTAAACACTGGTTTGTAGATTTATTTGTTTGGTGCCATCATCCCCAAAATTTAGAATTTTATCATTGGCAGAAAAAAGATATGATATTGCTGTTTTTTGCATGAATAACGTAATTTCCATTCAACTGTATCCCTACCCATCCAATTAGGTTCAAATCGCCCCTTAACTGGGCTAATCTTGGAGCTGAAACGGACAATACATCTGTACCTTCAAACCCTAATTTAACACCATACAAAGCAGACACTGAAGATCCAAAACACCGTCTCCTGATACAGATAAGTTTCCTGCAACTGTTCCGTCTTTCATGGTCCAGCTAACATCTTCTTTGTTAGAGTTGCCGGCATGATAAAAGTCATAATCTTTATACTTAATACCGTTATTGAAATCTCCAGTTCTTCTAATGTGATGCGCCCACTGCACATGACATTACCGTCCAATAATATATTGCCTGCTTTAATGGACAGTATATAGCTCTCATACTTTAGTATATTCGCATTATTGATATACAGTCCACATGAAGACAAATGCAATTCTCCATCAATAGAGACGATGCTTGTCTTTTTATCTTGGTTAGGCTTAGAAATTTGATAGACATCCAGAATTTTGATGCCATTAAATCCTGCCGCAAAACCATACAAGGCGTTCAATTTCCCGCCATAGAATCACCGTTGATGGAAACAAAACCGCCTCCACCTTCCCCGCCATCACCGCCTCCCGTCAAACTACCGACAATCGTATTTGCCAATAAATAAGCAGCGTTTTTTCGGGTAATATCTTCATAATCACTTATTTCATCTTTAATTTTCTCTTCATTGACTACATATCCATCAACGTACTCTGGCCCTGTAAAATCAGGGAGTGTTTCGTGAGATGCTTGCTCCATACCTGACACGAAACGATTGTACATTGTTTCCAGTATGCTCCCCTTTTCTATTTGTGATATACCTTCATTTAGTTTTGCCATTATTCTGCGACTTTTACGGTTTTTGATAAAAATCCTGATATGGATGCCTTATATGAATTAACTTTTGCTTGTAGAGACACAAATTTGGCTAAGTTGGCTGGTGGCTGAGGACCCATCATTGTTGGTGTCATCATTTGGGATAATGTTCCTAACCAATCAACCAATAAAGTTGCTAATTGATTTCCTAATACGCCGGGTTCCTTAGCACTTCCACTACCCAAATACACCCCATCCTCTTTTATTACAATTTCCTTTGGCATTGTATTTGGCCAAAATCTGTTTGGCATCAAGAAGTATTTGGCTTTTTATCATGCTGAGATACAATGTTATCAGCAGTGACTTGAAAAAATACTTTTATCTGATTCATTATCCCCCTTAGCTACCTCTGACAATATAGATACAGGGGTGTAAGTGGTGTGCGCATGACCCCCTGTCTTTTCCAGTTCATCTATATCAGGAGAGTCCTCAGAGTCCTCCCATTCCTTGGTTTCTGTGACCCCAATAACAACTTTATTGTGTGCATCTATTTGTACTGTGTCAGCATGAGAATATTGATAACGTATTCACGCAATGTTGCGGGGTCTGTTGTGATTACTACGTCTGAATAAAGATAAGGGATAATCACCATGTACCGTTTTCATTGTTTTGGATAGCAGAAAGGTACACCCCTTCATGCAAACCTACCGGCAAGCCATTTTCCAAAGACTGTTGTGTTCTGAAAGGCTTGATAAATATTCTTGTACATCCACCGTTCCACACAGCGCATCATCAGCGTCAGTATGAACTTTTACAACGTAACCTGATATTTTAGATGTGTTTTTTTATAACATTACGTTGGTACGTGGATTAACTAACTTTATGAAAAGCTATTTGCCTGATTAGCTTCATAGATAGTTTCGTTTGCGCTTAAATCGTTTGTGATTTTTTCCATATTTTATTCTTTTTCTGGTTTGGCAATGCAGTAGGGGAGTTTTAAAGTCTGCCTAAAACCGTTAACACCAAATTTCGTATTCACTTCTTCTACACGATACCAACCTTGTTTTTCTCAGGTTCTCTGAAATCTAATAAAACGACTTTTGCCAGCAAATGCCTCATGCCTTTAATTAGTTCTGTGTAAATCTCCGAAGAATAGTAATACTACCTTCAACGCCATTTCTATTATAATTCTCAAAAATTCTTCAGCTTCTTTTATTAATTCGTCCTCGCTAATGCCAATTTTGATGATACATAAGGGATAACGTTGTTTGCTTAAATTTACTCTATCCTTAGTCTTTGATTTGGGGATAGCTCAAGTTTTAGGGATTTCTTGCTAAGTTTTTTGTTTCATTCAGAATTTGGAATTTCTTATGTTCTGTATCATTTTGTCCAGTCCATTCTGGATTTAAACGAACTGTTACATTATACTTGATTTGTTTGTTACCCTCAAACTTGAATCCTTCAGCGGAGACCGCCAAATATCGGGGATCACAATTCATCAAAGTTAATTGTCTTGGGCTACATGATAATCAAACTGTATTTGAGGAGTATCAGAACTTCCATCTGTATTTAAAATAGAGCTGGCAACATTTCCTGATAAATAAGTATGCCCTACCATAACATAAGGAGTTCCATCTGTATCTTTCCTAATAAAACTATATAAACCATATTTATTCCATTCTGTTAATACATCCGCAACTGTCAAATCTTCCGTTAACTGAATCTTTTCTGATATTAATGTCCCTTTTCTGCTGTTTTGGGATGCAATTTTAACCCTGTTCCTTTTAATAAATCGTATTTTCCTCCCTCTTTCAACAAATCGTTTACTGTAACAGTCATTGGGCCTAATTTAACGACATTTTTTCGTTTTAGCCCACTTGCCAGATTCTCACATTTGATTTCAATAGGTGGAGACTTACACTGCATTTTACGATATAACCGTCAAAATCGGGCGTTCTTGACAAATGCCTCTTTTCTCCATTGCCTGAAGTCTCTCGGTCGCATTTTGAAATATTTTCCTCTATCTTTTATAATATCCTAAATATATCCGGGATACGTTGTCCAACCTTAAAATCAGTTTTGGTTGGGCTGTCGAATATCCTTTCGCTTTTCGATTACTGTACCGTCTATTAAACGCTCTGTATAAACAGAAGTTGCCCCTTCTTTTTCTATTTCTCGGAAGTTATGACAGCATGTTTTTATCACAGTTCCTCTTGGGGAATCTTACAGAAGCTGAATTAATAAGTTTTTATAAGTATCGTTTATCTCAATACTTTGACATTCACGCAATACCAAGGCACTTGTTCTCGTCCGGATCGCTAATGTCTATAACGTTTATCGGATGGCCCATATTAGGATTTTTACAGCACAATATATCAAGTCCTTTACCATCTATAATTATTGCACTTTGGAAGTTTCATACTTAAATGGTGTTTGATGTTAATGATTCAATCATTTGAGCGGCTTGATTAGCAGCAGATGCTTTAACCTGGTCAAGCAATACCTTAGCCCACCCCTGTTTTATTCATTTGCGATATTTCAATATTAGTTCCATTGATAGTGTCTTCAACGACTTTTACCGCATCATCAGGTTCAACGGCAACACATGTGAAGCTGTATGGCTGAACATTCTTAAAGCCTTCATTTTGCCCCCCATATTGAAGTCTTTTATCAGAATTTGTGTCACATTGAACTGTTGAAACATGAGATTAAATACCTGGATAACTCCTTTATGTTGCATCAATGTTATAAATTTGAAAATTTGCATATGCATATACATCCGGATAATTGCTAACAATCTTTCCTGTTACAGTAAAATTTATATCGCCTGCTGAAATCAATTCTTTTGAGAATATTCTTCCCTGCACCTTAGTAAGCACGATTGTTAGAACTCTGTGCCTGCATATAACCCAAGTCTAGAGAAAACCATCGCCAGGCACCTTTACCTCTGTAGCCGCATTAAGTGAAGAACTGACAGCAGCTAATTTGCTTAATCCTTTATTTTATCCCAATAAGTATTGAATTGAACCGTTTGAACCTGGCCGCTTTCATTTTTAATCAAAGAAGTAAACCTTCATTGGCAGGTTTACGCGATACTTTAATACAACCTTGTTTATTAAAAGGTATCCTTCCATCTGCCTTCTGACCGTTCGTTGCCGTTTTCTGAAGCTCTTGACCTTGGTTCTTCTGATGAGCTGCGGTGGCATTCTTTCGTCCAACTGGCGTATATATTTGGGATAAAGATCGTTGATGGTAGCAAAGTCATTTGCATCATCGTTCTTTTGGCTGCATAAACAAATACATTACTATATCCTCTATTGGATATAAATTTCAATTAATCATCTCTTTTTTCTAATTAGTTGCATAAAAGAGCGGCATTCACACCGGTGTTTGCCGGCCTTCACCAACATTAATCGTTAAATTAGAAAATGTAGAGCTTATAAAACTCATATTACATCATATTTGCATTAAATCTTGAACGCTACATCTAACAAGGCGGTTGCTAATTCTTGTTTTACGTTTGTTATTGCCACCAACTTGTCTATCATCTGTCATATCAATTGTTTGATGATCCACGCGCATTAGATTTTTCTATTCGTACTATTAATTGTTTAGAGCTGCATTATAATTATTATGACTCTATATTGAGACTGGTCGGCTCCGTTACTTATGAAGGCTGGAGGCTAAATCTTGCTCTTTGTTACCAGCCGTAGGGTCCCACTTAAATGTATCTTTAGCATT
>VOFC01005606.1_pt1 | contig 11019 bp, 20 predicted proteins | sample 5384161 | NCBI WGS metagenome assembly VOFC01 (sample SAMN12384722, study PRJNA508395) | human gut metagenome | isolation source: healthy gut B | host: Homo sapiens | reverse complement strand
AACCTTGTAATGCTAAAGAAATGCCTTTAATGTCGTTGGGACTTTTACTTTTCGCCTTTGTCAGACAGTCTGACAACTCATGTCCACAATAATACTTTCCTCTACCGTATCAATTGGTGGATTGACATTGTAGTAAAGACTGCTCCGTCTGCATCACATCCGGAGGATTCCCTCCACTTTCCTGTTCAATTACCGCCAGACACAAATCCACGTAATCATCAATGCCATACTTTTTTCGCAGTAGTCCTCTACCATATCACGATAGGACTCCGTCTGTTCCGAGACCTGTGCCTGATAGGTATAATCTTCCCGCACTGTTGGCCGCACCCCCGAACCAATCACAGCACCAATTGCACCTACAATAACTGCCATCAAAAAGAACTATAAGCAGCACAATCCATACCACTGGTTTGCCGCCACAGACTGTACTATGCTTGTCATAATCTTTTCCGACCTGCTGAATTGCTTTTGATGCACTTTTATCCCCTGTTTGGTACTTTTTGTGCGCTTTTCTTTGCCGCCTGTTTCTGCATTTTCTTTTGCTGTCTTTTGCGGTACAGAGAACGTACACCATGTTGGCACCTTGCATGGATTTCTGTGTAACTTCCGCAGAAACTTTTCCTGCCGTCATATCCGCCTGCTTCTCAGAATTACTCCTCATAGGTTTCTTCACTCATTGTTGTTCCAAGCAGCATAGACTGCAATATCTGTGCAAGTATCTTTAATTTCCGTTCCGACAAAAGAGGCAGTTCTACTTTGATTTCTCTTAGTAGACTGCCTCTCTTTTCGCTTGTTCTTTCTTTTTTGTCTTTTTGTGATGGACTTCTTTTTACCCGTTCTTTTTGCTGTGTTTTTCTCTTTTTTTTTTTCCCATCTCTTTTGCCTTCTTTAACATCCGGCGTTGGGAACGATAATCCAAAGAACGAAAAAACTCGCTTTGCCGGTTCACTAAGTTTGTCAATCACCTTTTATCTAGCTGTTCCATGTTATTTCACCACCTCATCTGTAATACCGAGCAGGCTGACACCTACTCGTTCGCCTTCGAACATTCCGCACTATCGTGCTACATGTTCTTACGCCCGACAAATACCATTTCGTGCAAGCACGATGGTGCTTGTCGGGCTTGTGCTACAAAAAAGACACATGGTTCATTTTACTGTTCCATGCGTCCTTCCTATTAATCTGTTTTACCAATTATGCTAACTGCATGATTTCCTCTTCCAGTGCCTTCACTTCTTCAAGTGGTAGTCCTGTTCCATCAGAAATCTCTTCGTGAGATAACTTGCCCATTTTCAAGAAACGCTTTGCTTTTTTCTTGCGCTTTTCTCTTTCCGTCTCGTTTCTCATATCTTCCAACATCTTGCACATAGTAGCCCTTCTACACTCCATTTCGGTCTCTGCACGAATCATACCAAATGCATAATCTCCTCTTCCAGCGCCTTCACTTCTTCAAGTGGTAATCCTGTTCCATCAGCGATTTCCTCATGGGATAACTTGCCCATTTCAAGAAACGCTTTGCTGTTTTCTTGCGCTTTCTCTTTCCGCTTTATGTGCCGCTTCATGTGCCGCTTCATTTCTCATATCTTCCATCAACTTACACATAGTAGCCACTCTTTTCGTCCTGCTTAAAATATCTTGCTTTTTTGCAAGTATTTCATAATTCATATCGTCCGGATCGGTACATGAAAAGTCGTGCATTAATTTTTCCAACTTCATCATCTCCCCCGATATTTCCCGTTCACATATAGAATATGCGAACCGTCCCCAAACAATACTTTCTTCACCAATCGTAATATATCTCTCTACCGGATATATCGGCTGTTTTCCTTTCATTACATCGTTTTCTGTAATAAAAAATCACATAGGTATCAGGAATATTTTTCCGTATCTTCCCCTGGTTTTAGTATATGCGCATCCAACAAACAACTGTTATGCCTCGCTCTTTTTACTCCTGCTCCCCTATCTGACCTCTGAATTTCACAATCGAACTCTTTACCTGTATTGTCAACTGCATGAACATCTAAAATAGCAGAACGCCCTTGCAAATTTTTCATGGAATCCTGCACCCGAATCGATTTGATTGTAATATCCTCTTGCCCCAAAACAATTCGAAGTATAAGTTCTACAGCCTCATAATTATCTTCCAGACAGGCAGTCATAAAATCATCATCCATATATCGAAACAATTTCAGTCGCTCTAAATCCTGCTGATGTGTCTGTTCTGTTGTACTCAAACCTTCACCTTCTTTCGCTATTCTAATTATACATCAGTCATTCACTTTTGAAAACCAGCTTTTTTAAAAATTTTAGTCCTACTATCTCGTAGCACCTGCAATCTCATGAAAGTTCGTATTAAACAACAACTGGTACAATTCACTGTCTTTTTTCATGGTGTTATCAAAGGGAACAATCTTATCCCCAAAACGGATGAGTCCCATTCCGGGGTCTGCACCATTGACACAGGCAAGCTGCTCCGCCGATATATCAAACAAATCTTCCACAGCTTTTTATCCATCGTCCCCTGATCCAGTAAAAAGCATAAATTCTGAGTTGGATACCATCGTTTTGGTGGAACGATTACGCTGTGCATCAATGAGGTTCTGACTCATACCGGTACAGATACCGCCACGCTTACGCACCTCACGCCACATCTTTTCCAGTGCATGAAGACTGTACTCCTCTCCCCATAACTCGTGCATTTCATCCACATACACCCAAGTCGCAACACCATCCGACTGGTTATACTTGATTTTGGCAGTGATGCTCTCGATCATCACAAGCATCGCCATGGCTCTCATGCGCTTGCCAAGTTCCGAGAATCCATACACGGTAAATCGGTTTTCTTCCCGAAATAGACTGCTCTCTTGCGAAAATATCTAAGGTTCCATCTGCAAACACTTCCAACTGCTCTACCAATTCTATTGCAGAATCATTTCCCTCACTTCTTTCCGCAATCCCATCACGCATGGTACGAATTGTTGGAGACTCCAGTCGTGTCTTCCGCTTTCTCCGCCTGTCATTTTTCTTTTTGAAATATTCCGAATACATGTCCCGTACCGCCTTGTCAATGACTGCTATGTGGCGGCTGGTAAGGGGAGTGTCGGTTTCAAAGCCTGTTCGCAGATAGCGTAGGCAAACTCCGCTTTTCTGCCACAAACCGGTCGATATCCGGAACCACATCCGGCACATGGAATGGATTGACATAATATACATTTTCTGCAGACTGGGACAGATTGATATACTGTCCCCCCCCATGCTGCCGCAATGTCTTTATACTCTGACATAGGGTCAATAACGATAATGTCATCCGTTGAAAAACACAGGACTTGTCCCATCTCCGATTTTTCATTATAAGATTTTCCCGAGCCGGGAACACCAAACACCATCCCATTTCCATTCTTCAATAATTTCCGGTTTCCAATGATAAGGTTTTTTGGACACCTTATTAAATCCATAGCAGTATCCTTGATTATCGTTAATCTCCTGCACATTAAACGGAATAAAAATGGAAAGTTCTTCAGGATGTTATCGTCCGCATGGTATCCACAAATCTCGCTCCTGTGGGCAGAGAAGTATTCAATGCATCCAACTGTTTATGGGAATGTGGCACAATATCCATGTTGTGGGTCTGACCGATGATTTAATCTTCTCGGTACGCTCCTCCAGTTCTTCCATGGAATCTGCCTTCACCACAATCAATTCCCATACAAAGACGCTCATCAAGGAGGAAATCCGGTCTAACATCTCTTCCGTATCTCTTTGCTGCTTTCGCCGCTCATAATTGATATTGGTAGAATAATCTCCATTTTCGTTTTTCATTTCCTGTTCCCGGTTAATGCTTCTCTCATTAGCCATATACTTTTCATGATCATCTGGTAAGCCACGTTGTTATCCAACGGCTCCACATCCATGGTATAGATAATTGGAAAATTCATATTGGTAAGCTCATTGAGAAACTGGTCGGTCAAACCATTGGGGTACTCTCACAAACATGACACACGCACAGGTTCCACCCTCCATCTCCAGATGTTCCGGTCTTTCCCGTAACGAAGTATTGATAATGTCATTTCTCCAGTCCCGTTTCAAGTGCAGATACTCATTCCAGTCAAAAAGAAAAGGATGCCTCATCCCCCCGATAATAACTATGTAGTGCTCGCAGGCGTTCCGTGGCATCCAATGGTATCAGGCAACTTCCCAGCCGGTTGAATAATTGCTGAATGGAAAATTCAATGGTATTAAAATAGGTCTTTGCACTTTCCATAATCCGGCTTCCTGCAGCTCACAACAAAGTATTTGGATTGTAGCAAGCCGCCCCGCCCTTCTTCCAACCGTTCCCCCTATCATTTTGTGATATTCCTTGGCAAGAGGTTCCATCTCTTTACTGACTGCCTTTTTGAAGAATCTCTTCCCGCAGTTTATTGTTGTCGGCATAATGATTCGACACAATAATCTTGTAGCTGACATTCATGGAACGCAAAAGCGTTTCAAACTTGGAACAGGTATCTTCCTTTTTCCTCTTCATCCTGTGTTGAGAAGTTAATATCCTCAAACAGATACATCCGGTCAAACTGGTGGATTCCCTTTTTGAACCGGATGTTGGTTTTTCTAATTCAAAGATTCCATTTTCCGCAATCCGGTAAATGGGTATGGTGTCCTGAATACAAAGCGGGACTTTGTAAATCCGTTCTGTCTGTGGTGTAAGTGTTTCTTTTTTTTTAATAGTTTTAACATTCGTTTTCCTAACCTCCTTCTTATCCAGAATAAGCGTCACCTCTTTTTCTGCTGCAAATGTTCCTCTTTTTTCTCTTGTATTTCTCTCCTGGCTTCAATAACTACCGGGGCTACATCCTGATTCCCATATTCTTCCTGATAACATATACGTTCTGCCAGTTCCCTGCTACGATTCATGTCACGAAACTGGAGGGCATATTCTTCAATTAACGTCCTCTCATCCTCTGAAAAAATCTCTTTTTTCCGGGTCCAGTTCATATAGCATCATCTGCAGAGAAAGTTCATACGGAATTTCCCCAATCACGCCAATGTCCGGCAAATGACTTGCCAGCGCCGCAATCATCTCTAACGCCCGCTTATCATTTCGTATCGCAGGATAATAACGAAGCATGTCTAGGTCAAGAACCTTTCCTGTCACCAAATCAACCTGCTCATCTTCCAAAGAGTTTTCGCCCGGCTTATGTGACAGGATGCCAATGGAAGCCACACCGTTTAAGGGACTATCCTTTAACTGCTCCCATTTTTCGATTGCCTCTTCCACCGTTGTTATGTCATCATAATATTCTCCCCAACTGATGGAATTCTCCACATTCTGCTACAGTAAAGGTAAGCACTGGCTCTACCTTGCTTTTTTCGTTCCAGTTCATCCAGAAATTCCTCGCAGTTCAGAGGATTCAGTTTGGATTCTGCTGTGATTGCTCCTTTGTTCCATTGGTATCCGGTTTCTGTTTCAAATCCTCTACGATATCTTTTACGGCTTCATAAATGGAAATGTCCGGATTGTCGTAAACACCGCCATCCAATTCCTTCCCATCCACATCATAAATGGTATAATCATACCCCTCATCCACAAACTGAATCGTAATATACCTGTCCTCAATACCAAAAGCCAGCTCCTGCTCCATGTATTCCTCTGCCCGTATGAGCCTTTCGGATAAATCTCCGGATTGTTGTTCTGTAACCGGATTGATATCGACCTTTACCTCTCCAATGCAAAAATCATCTTCATGCAGAAGATTGAAAATATCATCCTCCCGCCCTGCTCCGGCATATTCAAATAAAATATCCAAATCCGAGTCTGCTTTTTCTGTTCCCCGGCTTCGGCTTCCATATACCATCACTTCCCGAATCTGAATCGGCAAGTGATATTCCCGGATTTTCATTTGGATATATTCCCGCACCTCTTCTTCTATACATTCTGTGGTCATTCCCTCTATCAGTCGAAAATACTGCTTTGTCTTTTCCCGGAAGCGACTTACCGCCTGTTCTGTCTCTGCCGAGTGATATTTTTTCTCTTCCAAAAAATCCGCCACTTTCGTAAACCCAAAGGAATCCACATAGTAAGCCGTTTTTTCATATTCTTTTTCAATCACAATCACATCACTGACAGACATGGAATGTCCGGTAAAATCATCCGGATGATAAAGATTGAATTTTTCATACAGCGTGTCCAGTGTTTCTCCTTCCTTTATTTCCCCACGGTACACCTCTTCATAATCGTCTTTGTCTACCACCAGTTTATTTTTATTCACAAAGTCCATTCCCATGAACTGATACGCCTGTCCATTGCCTCCTTCCTTAATCTGGAACAATTCATAGGTAGCCAAACGTTCTGCATCATAAGAGTTTTCTCTTTCTTCCACACCATCTGCCACTCGGACAATCGCATTGGCATAAGTGCTCTTATCAAATATCTCCGGATAAGTTTCTCTTATGCTCAGTGTGTCCCCGGTTCTTCCTGCTACAATGACGTGGTCTAAAATCTCGATATCTAAAAACAAACTGGCATACATCATCTTTTCTGTTACCATTCTGTCGGATTGACTCATCTGGAGTTCCGAAGAGGGATGATTATGCAAAAGAATCATGGAGGCAGCGTTTGACAGGATAGCAGACTTAAAAAGTTCCCGGCCGGATACAAAGGAAGAATTGAGCGTTCCAATGCTTACCACATTGAAATTGATGGGATGTCCTTTACTGTCCAGATTGATGACACAGACCTCTTCTCTGTCTAGTCCCGCCATCACATCGGCCATTACGGAAATGGCTTCTTCTGGATTTGTAATGGGTTTATCACTGTATACACCATTCCCCTCCACCAATTTCAAACGCACATCCACCTGTTTTAATTCATCACTCATCATCCGGCACCTCCAAACTCACGCATATCATCGTGTCTTCTTTGGCAGCATTTACTATCTCCTGCAGTTCCGTCACAGAACGTGCTTCTAATTCTGTGACCGTTGTTTTTTGTACTTCCATATCTTCCCCCGCTTCCTAATGTCCCTGTGCTTGATTGGTTCATGTGTATGGTTCGGGTAGTCGAATCATATTCCTGTTTGTTCTCTGCCGTGGCAAATAGTTCCTTAACTTCCATATTATTTGTCATTCCTTGTGCCTGCTTGTAGGTAAGCTCCGGTTGCTTGTCGCACCGACTGAAGGTATGGCTTTTGGAATCGTATTGATAGACACCATCAGACAATACTTCTTCCTCTGAAACACACATTGCATTGACATCCTGTACCATAGTCTGCAATCTCTGAAAAAGACATATTTTCGCTCTTAGGCAGAATCAATGTCTCGTGCACCGATGACGGAAGAATATAATAATCCCCACCGAGTTTTTCTGCCACCATCTGCTGAACATCCTCACGCATGATATAAACTGCTCCATTAACATTTACTTCATTCGTCAAACAATACAAATCCGGACCATCGTTCGGAATTGACGCTCGGATTAAATCTTTTTGCTTCTTCTAACGGAATTCCTTCTTCCTGTGCAAAGTCAGATGCCATCATCTTTACCATTGTTTCCTGTATTGACTCAAACTTAAGTGGGGATATTTTATCCATGTTATTCATTGCCTGCCCATGGAGGGTATCCATGCTCACACCGTACAGCTCCATCAAATCATTGTTGATGGTAATCGTTCCCATGAATTCCTCATTTCCATTCGCCCAATATGATAGGTAATTGCCAAATCTTCTTTTTGCGTATATGGAATATTCGATAACCGATTTACATTGCTTTGAAGATTGGATACTTTGGGATAAATAAAGTCTTTGACCACCTCATAGTTTTTCACTTCCTGCAAATCAAAGTTAAACCGATACTCCTCCCTTGGTTCGATATGTTCAATATAGGCATCTGCGATTTTTCCGACAACATCTTCAATATCCATGCCTTGCTGATATTCCTCATAAGCCGCATTCAGATATATGGTAGGTGACATATTTCCATTGGGATTAAAAATCGTTAATCCATCCAGTACGACATCATTGTTCTTAACCGCTTGGCGAATATCCATATTGGCATTTTTATACTGCTCCGGCAGATATTCTAATACATGTTCTTTAACATAATCCTTAAATTCATTGTAATTCATCCTTCTTTACCTCATTCTTTCCGGACATACTGTCCTGTTTATTAGTGTCTTTTTCTCCTTTTTTCGCTTCCTCACGAAATGTTTCCTGCATTTTGCTCTGATATGTCATTTTTCTTCCCCGACTGCCATAAGCCCTTGCAGAATCCCTACATGATTAAAAAGGTTTCATGGTCTGAAGAGAAGAATCATATTCATAAGCGGCGTGTGTGGTAACTGCCTCGGATGTCAGTATGGAAGAACCCAAACGACCAAGTACCGCTTGCAGATAAACAACGGTATCCTGTTCCGTCTTTGGTGCAATCAGATAATCACTTTCCGATATGGGAATGGCATAATAATCACCGTCCATATATTCCGCCATCTGCTTTAGCATCTCCTCATCATCCAGACTTGCACCGTTTAACTCCGTGGAAAAACATACAATTTCGTCCTCTTCTTCCGATACCATATCCGCAAGAAGTTCTCTTGCACGTTCTTCCGTGATTTCATTCTCTTCCATGAATTCCGGCATCAGATGCTCGACCATCCACTCTCCCAAAGGAATTACCTTTGGTTCTTCATCCAAAACAACATCCTCTCCTTTCTCATCCATATTTAGCAAGGCATCCAAAGCTGCCAACCGCTCCATTTTTCCCTTTAATTCCTGCTCGGCAGGAAAAGGTTTTTGCACTTCTATCTTCGCTGTTTCCAACTGATGACTCACGTTTTTCTAACTTGGTTCGTGCTTCCGAAAGTTCCTTTATCCATATTTTCAAGAACGTTGTTGATTCGGGTAATATTGCCGAGTGCGTCCGAACCGATTTCCAGATTGTGACTGATTTCACCTTTGAGACTCATAACAAATTTACGATTGAAAGAATCAAAAGTAACTTTCATCGCAAATCCGGCGTACTCTCCAATTGGTACAATCTGTCCCATAGTGTTCATCTGTTTACACAGTGCAATAAGGGCTGTCCCCGCTTCCTTTTGTCATAGTAAGTCCGGCTTCCCACCTTCATCACGAAACTTTCCTTATCCTCCGGCATATGTTTATGAGCCGTTTCGATATCTGCCTCAAATCCACGAATACGCTCCTTCAGCGTTTCTATCTGCTTTGGATAATGCTTCGCTATGTTATCTTCCAGCCGGTAAATCTGACTGGTATGGTTTGCCTTCATCAGTTTCAACTTAGAAACCTGGATATCTAAATCCATCTTTTCCTTAATATAAGGATTGCCGGTAGCCAACGCTTTCACTTCCGCATAAGTAAGTGCTGCTTCATCCACATCCTCACAGCTTCGCACCGGTGATTTGCTGGTCATGATCTGACTGATAAACTTCTGCTTATTCTCAATCACCTGCCACGAATAACTGTCAAAGGTTCCTTCTGTGACATAGCGGAAAATAGATACGGTATCATTCTGATTTCCCTGTCTGAGAATACGTCCCTCCTGCTGCTCAATATCCGATGGGCGCCATGGTACATCCAAATGGTGTAGCGCAATCAACCGGTCCTGCACGTTGGTACCGGCTCCCATTTTCTGCGTAGAACCCAACAAAAACGAACCTGTCCGCTTCTTACTTTTGCCAAACAGCTCCGTCTTTCTTAACTCTGTATTCGCTTCATGGATAAAGGCTATCTGTTCTTCCGGAACACCTTTCCGTATCAGTTTCCTTTTTAATATCATGGTAGACATCATCAAACACCTCTGCTTCCACTGTTTCGCCATCTAACGTGGCTGTAGTTTTCCCTATCTCCTTTGGCGTAGACAAATCACAAAAGATAAGTTGTGCTGACCGACTCTCTGATGTCTTCTCCCAGATTTCAAAGGCTTTTTCCACACAACTGTTTACTTTGGAACTTGGGGAATCCGGCAGCATGGGATTGATTAACCGCTGATCCAGTGCTAATTTCCTTCCATCGTTTGTGATTTTCAACATATTATCTTCATGAGGCTGCACCCTGCGGTCACGAACTGCCTCCGCCCGCTCTGCAAGAGAAGACACCATATCCTTTTGATAATCACTTGATTCCAGTACCACATTTTCATACTCTGCTTTCGGTACCGGCAAATCCAGCATATCCGGTGTTTGGATATCCGCACATTCCTTAAAAAGAGAAATCAACTCCGGTAAGTTATAAAACTTTGCAAATCTCGTCTTTGCCCGGTATCCGGTTCCCTCCGGTGCAAGTTCAATGGCTGTCTGTGTCTCTCCAAAGGAAGATGCCCAGGCATCAAAATGTCCCAGTCCCATTTGCTGCAGTGTGTCATACTGCAAATATCTCATATTGGTATATAACTCCGTCATACTGTTGGAAATCGGTGTCCCCGTAGCAAAGGTAATTCCTTTTCCTCCCGTAAGTTCATCTAAATACTGGCACTTAGCAAACATATCCGAAGACTTCTGTGCTTCCGATTGGGCAATGCCTGCTACGTTCCGCATTTTAGTATGTAAAAAGAGATTCTTATAATAATGACTTTCGTCTACAAAAAGCCTGTCCACACCTAACTGCTCAAAGGTAACAACATCATCTTTCCGGGAAGCATCGTTTAACTTCTCCAGTCTTGTCTGCAGCGTCTTTTTTGTCTTTTCCATCTGTTTGATGGTATAACGCTCTCCTTTGTCTGCCTTTGCCTCCTGAATCGCCAGTGTGATTTCTTCAATCTGGCGTTCAATGATGGCAACCTGACGCTCTGATGACAATGGGATTTTTTCAAATTGTGTATGCCCGATAATAACGGCATCATAATCTCCCGTTGCAATTCTCGAACAGAACTTCTTCCGATTCGCCGGCTGAAAATCTCTTTTTCGTAGCCGCTAAAATATTGGCTCCCGGATAGAGTCTTAAGAAATCACTGGCCCATTGTTCCGTCAGATGATTGGGAACAACAAACAGGCTCTTTGACATAAGCCTAACCGC
>VOFC01004183.1_pt1 | contig 11021 bp, 24 predicted proteins | sample 5384161 | NCBI WGS metagenome assembly VOFC01 (sample SAMN12384722, study PRJNA508395) | human gut metagenome | isolation source: healthy gut B | host: Homo sapiens | reverse complement strand
CAGATGCAACAAATATTAACAGAAGCAGGATATGTAGGTGAAGATGTTGAAAATATTTTTTAAAATTAATTCAAGCAGCAGATGGGGATATAGAAAAAGCTGAAAAGGAATAATATATATAGATGAAATAGATAAAATATCAAGAAAATCAGAAAAATCCTTCAATAACAAGAGACGTAAGCGGAGAAGGTGTGCAACAAGCATTGCTAAAAATAGTAGAAGGAACAGTAGCTTCTGTACCACCACAAGGAGGAAGAAAACATCAAACCAAGAACTAATACAAATAAATACAGAAAACATATTAATCATATGTGGAGGAGCATTTGAAGGACTAGAAAATATAATAAAAAGATAGAACAGGAGAAAAAATCAATAGGATTTGGAAACCATGTAAAATCAACAAAAGGACTTAGTCAAGTAGAAGTATTTAAAGAATTATTACCTCAAGATTTATTAAAATTTGGTATGATACCTGAATTTATAGGAAGATTACCAATAATTGCAACATTAAATGAATTAGATAAAAAATGCATTAGTAAAAATATTAGTAGAACCAAAAATTCATTAGTAAAACAATATCAAAAATTATTTGAAATAGATGGAGTAGAATTAACATTTGAAGAAGAAGCATTAAAAGCTATAGTAGATAAAGCAATAGAAAGAAAAAACAGGAGCAAGAGGACTTCGTTCAATTATAGAAGAAATAATGAGAGATACAATGTTCGAAATACCATCTAATCCACATATTACTAAATGTATAATAACAAAAGATACTGTATTAGGAAATGCTGGACCCTAAAATAATAGAAGGTATTAAGAATGAAAACAAGCAACCAACTAAGCAAAAAAGAAAAGTACCTAATAAGCAAGTAGGATAATAATATTTAGAGACTACATTAATTGTGGTCTCTATTTTCATTTAAAAAATTTGAAAATAATTTATAGAAATATTGAAAGCTAAAAAATGGTATGCTAAATTATAGCAGTGGGATGTAAAAAGTATGGAGGAAAAGCACGAATATGCGAAAATTGCTTATAACTATAGGAATTTTATTAGTTATTTTTGTAGGTATGCTAGCATATAAAAATGTAAAAGTAAAAACAAATAACAAAATAAGTGCAACAGAAGTAACACAAATACAAGATACAATTTCAAAGTTGTATTTATGGAAAGAAGTAACAGGAGATGCTTTACCAGAATTTAATGATATAAATCAAGCAAAAAGACAAATGGATATGGGAAGTCGTAAAAACAACCTTGAAAATTATGAAGTTACATATGACGAAATAAATGAAAAAACAAAAGAAATCTTTGGAAAAAGAATTCACCAAAGAATTTCCTAAAGAAGGAAACAACAGTTTTTTCATTTAATCAAGAATCACGGAAAATACGAAGCAACAGAAGTTGAATTAGATCAAAAAGCAAGATACATTTTTAATTAATGAAATAACTAAAACAAAAGATAGCTGTAAAGTAGAAATACTAGAATATTTAGTAGATTATACAAATGAAAACAATATAGCAATAAAAATACAAATGAAGAAGTAATAGGAACAATAGGAAATAGTAATAACAACACAGAAATACAAGAAATGGTAAAAATCATAAAGATAGATTTACAAAAGAAAAATGTAACACTAAAAAAAGAAGATAATAATTTAATTGTGCAGAAGGTCGAAAAATAATGGAAAAAAAATATATTAGCAGAATTAGAAAAATGTGAAATATGTCCTCATAAATGTAAAATAAATAGAAATAACAATCAAATAGGCAGATGCAAAGCAACAGACAAAATAAAAATAGGATTATATTCAACACATAATTTTGAAGAACCATGTATAAGTGGAAAAAAAAAGGCTCAGGAACAGTCTTTTTTTTCTAATTGCAATTAAATTGTGTATATTGTCAAAATTATGAAATAAGTCAATTAGGAAAAGGCAAAGAAATAACAATAGAAGAATTATCAAATATTTTCTTAAAACAACAAGAAAAAGGCGTAGAAAACATTAATTTAGTAACACCAACTAGTTATGTACCTCAAATAATAGAAGCATTAAAATAGCAAAAATCAAGGGGTTAAAATTGCCTATTGTTTATAATACAAATGGATATGAAAAAAACATTGAAACAATAAAACAATTAGAAGGTTATATAGACATATATTTGCCAGATTTAAAATATGCAGAAAAAATGACATAGGAAAGAAATATTCTAAAAATAGAAAAATATTTTGAAACAGCAACAATAGCAATAAAAGAAATGGAAAGGCAAGTAGGAAAACCTCAATTTGACGAAAATGGAGTAATGACAAAAGGAATAATTGTAAGACATTTAGTATTACCAAACAATATAGAAAACAGCAAAAAAATAATAAAATGGATGAAAGAAAATTTAAACAAAGAAACTTATGTAAGTATAATGGCACAATATTTTCCAACATATAAAGCCAAAACCGAAGAATATAAAGAAATAAGCAGAAAACTAACACCAAAAAGAATGGAAAAAGATAGAAAACTATATAGATGAACTAGGCTTTGAAAATGGCTTTATCCAAGAATTAGGAGAGCATGAAGAAGAATATGTGCCAAAGTGGTGGTAAAAACTTGTACATAAAAAATGTATTTATGATATATTGTACATGGTCAAAAACATTAGTTGAAGAGGTAAACAAAAATGACACAAGCGGATAAAAAATTTTATAGAAACATGTAAAGAAATAATAAAAAATGGATATTCATCCAAAGGTACAAATGTAAGAACAAAATGGAAAGATGGTACAGAAGCAAATTACATATCAATTGTGGGAGTTAGTAATAAATATGATGTTGGAAAAGAATTTCCAATGATAACACTAAGAAACAATACAAACACAATAAAAAAAGCAATAGATGAAATATTGTGGATATGGCAAAAAAATCCAACAATGTAAAAGACCTAAATTCACATATATGGGACCAATGGATAGACGAAAATGGTACAATAGGTAAAAGCATATGGATATCAATTAGGGAAAAAATATCAATTTAAAACTAAAAGAAGGCATAAAACAAATGGATCAAGTTGATTTTGTTTTATACTTATTACAAAATGACCAATCAAGTCGTAGAATTATAACAAATATTTTTAATCATCAGGACCTAAAAGAAATGAACTTAGAGCCATGTGCTTATGGAACGCAATGGTTAGTAAAAGAGAGAAAATTACATTTAATATTAAATCAACGTTCACAAGATATGTTAGCTGCAAACGGATGGAATGTAATGCAATATGCAGCTTTACAATGTATGTTTGCACAAGTATCAGGACTAGAAGTAGGAACATTAACACACAATATAGGGATTGTCATATATATGATAGACATATTTCTCTAGTTAAAAAATTATTAGAAGCGGAAGCCATGGATGTAAGTCCAAAACTAATAATAAAAAAAAAAAATCCAACAAAAGAATTTTTATAAATTTAAAGTAGAAGATTTTGAAATACAAAATTATGATTATAACAAAGAAGTAAAAATAAAGGGAAAAATACCAGTAGCAGAATAATAAAAACTGCACAAAGAAAAGGAGAAATAGAAATGTTAAGTATAATAGTTGCAAAAGCAAAAAATAATATAATAGGAAAAATAATCAAATAATATGGAATTTACCAGAAGACCTAAAACACTTTAGAGAATTAACAACAGGACATACAATAATAATGGGAAGAAAAAACATATGAATCTTTAGGAAAAGGCATTACCAGATAGAAAACATATAATATTTAGTCAAAATCCTGATTTTATACACAATTATAGTCTTACTAATACTTGTTAGGTAGTTTCAATAGCAATGCTAACAGGTTCTTGTTTTCTGTCTTTTTTATGATAAAATGGAATAACGAAAACAATATAACACAAGCAATTATAGTCAAAATTCAAAACAAGCTTACAGAAGAATATTAACACAAGCAGCAGAAAAAGAAAAAAAACTATCCCAAGCAGAAGCAAACACACATTTAGAAGCTTATGAATATACAGATGATGAAGGAAATACCGCTAAAATTCCAGCAGGATTTGCAGTATCAAATGTAGAAGCAGAAAATCTAGTAAGCAAAGGCTTAGTAATAATTGGCTCAAACGGAAACGAATATGTCTGGGTACCATGCACTGAAGACACATATAAGCGAGAAGAAACAGAATGGGGAGAAAATGATCATGGAAAATAAAGCAATAAAAGATGAATTAACATTAACAGGAGTAACACCATCAGCTGAAGAATAACAATGGAATCACAACAGCCGTATTAAATGAAATATTTACACAAGTAACAAGTGAAATCAATAGTGTAGAAAAAAATGGTGGATATTATATAGGAAGATATGAAGTAGGAAAAGAAAATAATAATGCAGTAATAAAAGTTAACAAAGAACCTTATTCCAACATAAAATGGAGCGAAAGCATATAAACAAGCAAAAGGAAATAGATGCAGGAACATATGCTACATCATACTTATGCTCGAGTTATGCCTGGGATACAGCAATAAATTTTATACAAACACATAGTACGGCAACAAATTATGCTACATCGAGATAAAGTATTAATGAGAAATTGGTTAGATAAAGAAGTAAAAGACAAGACTGGAAATGTAATAAAAAAGGCCAACACAGAAACTTAAGGTTAAATACAGGATCAACAACAAGATTTGCAAATATACATGATATGGGAGGAACTTGTAATAACAATAATAGTTTTACTAATTCTAGCAGGAGTTTCAATTGCAATGCTAACAGGGCAAAATGGAATACTAACACAAGCTCAGAACTCAAAAAGCAACAGAAAAAGCTGAAGTAAAAGAAAAGCGCAAACAGATATCATAGGAGTTCAAACTGCAATGCAAAGTACAGAAATAAGCCGAATAGCGTTAAAAGGAATATTAAATAAATATTTTGAAAATGTGCCAGTCGATATAAAATCAAATACAGAGTTAACAACAAAAAACGGAATATGGCAGTATAAAAATGAAAGTATCTGATATATATTCAGGAGAAATAATAGAAAGATATATGGCAGCAGATATAGCAAATGCAACACAAGAAGAAAAGCAAAGTATATATGGAGCAACGGTGACAGGATACACATGTACAAATAGTGCTGGAGTTAACAATTGGAAAATATTTTATGCAGATAATAAAAATATATATTTAATAGCCGATGACTATATAAAATACGATTATTGTCCAGGAACATCAAAGCATAAAATATATAAAATAACTGATTATGAATTGGCACTGGATAATGTTATAGGGGATTATAAAGGAAGCGAGAGTATAACTGATGAAGATGTAAAAGCATTAAATAGTGATTATTTTAGTAAAAAAGTATTCAAGTACAAATAATAACATGAAGGATGTAGCCTATATGTTAGATAAAAAATGTATGGAATGTTTATGATGGAAATAAAGCTGAATATGCAATAGGAGGGCCAACAATAGAATTGCTATTTAAATCATATAATGAAAAATATGGAACATCATATGTAGCAGAAGCAACAAGTGAGGTAGGATATAGTATAAAAAAAGCAGAAAAGTGATAATTGGAATACATGTATAAATGGAATGTTATCTAAAAGTGATACATTATATGTAATAAACAGTAATGAAAAAAAGCACCTGCCATGAGGTTAGCTAGTCCATCTTCTAATTTTGTTAATCATGCCATGACTGTAGGATGTGATGGTGATGTTGATGGTAGAAATTATAAAACTACTGGTTTCCGTCCATTAGTTTGCCTAAAATCTGATGTTAATCTTCAAAAACAGGAGATGCAACATACCAAATTGAATAAAATGTATAGTGCATAAAATAATTTGTGCAATATTTTTATTCAAGATTTTAATTGACAAAATAGGCAATTTTCTATAAAATAGATATGAAAAACGAAAAACAAAAGAGGAGAAAAACAAATGAATAAAATCACAATAAGAAAAATGCTAATGGTATAACCTTAATTGCGTTAGTAATAACAATTATAGTCTTACTAATATTGCAGGAGTATCAATAGCAATGCTAACAGGAAAAAATGGAATATTGACACAAGCACAAAATTCAAAACAGGCAACAGAATTAAAATCAGCAGAAGAAAAAAAGTAAAATTAGCAATAATGGCAGCAAGGTCACAATCAGAAACGGAAGCATTAGATACAGATAAATTGATTGCGAAAATAACAAATAATTATGGAGGAACAGCAAGTAAAACAAATAATGGATTTCCAGTAAATGTAACAGTTGATGGAAAGAATTTTAAGGTGGATGTGGACGGAAATATAACAGAAGGGAAAACACCAACTCCAGAACCAGCAAATAAAATATCAAATACTGAATCTTATGTAGGATATTATGCAGATATAGATGGAGATAGAACAGTAGATGGAATAATATATGCGGATTTAGCAATAGGAGGAAGTGGAATATGGCATAATGTTAGCTCGTCTAATTATGAATATTCACAAAAAACAGAGGGATTAAAAAGCTTATTATGTAAGTAGTGATAGTTATACAGGATTTGGAAACCAATGAACAAAACCGGTATTAACAGCAATAAATGGAAGTGGAACACAAGATAGATTTTATGTAATGGCGTTAGACGATTTTAATCCAGGGGCATCTTATTATTGGTATAATTCAGCATGGGGAAAGTTAGATAACACAATATCATATAGTACAAATGATTTTGGACAAGGAAAGACAAATACTGCAACAATGATAGCAGAGTGGAATAAAGGCACAAGTGGTAAATATGGAGCACAAAAATAATCAAGATATGTGGGGAGTAATACAAAAGACAGATAATTCAGGGAAAAAGTGGAATTTGGATAAATGGTTTGTGCCATCAAAATCAGAATGGGCAGTATTTGGGAGATATGACATATACTAAAATGGGAGTTACAAGAAGTAATTATTCTAACTATGGACTAAAAAACTATTATTGGTCTTCCGCCCAGCACGATAACGAATAGTGCATATTACGCGAACTTTAGCAATGGCTACGTCCACAGCCAGCAATGTTAATCGCAATCGATATGTGCGTTTGAGCGCGACTTTCTAATTTTGTAAAAATTAGAAACAAAAGGAAAGCGTTATGTAAATAACGTTAAAAACTCAATCCAAGATAAACTTCGTAAGAAGTTCTTGGATTGAGTAATATAATATCTATGTATAAAAATAAAGAGGAAAAAAATATATAATATTTTCCTCTATTTTTTGCTTAAATGCAAAAAAATGTAGGCATTTTAAAGGAAAGTAACAATTTTTTATAAAAAAGCTATAAGATATTGTTGATTTTATAAGCTAAATGGTATAATAATTCTGTGGAGGCAATTTATGGAAAAAAAGTATAATAACAGATATTCAAATATATTTATTAACACAATTTGTAGATGTATTAGATGAAATCAAAAGAGTTGATGATATATCTCAACTAAAAAATGATATAAAAATGAGAGAAAAACTTTTTAAAAGACGAAATTCAAAAAATAGTATCAAAAACTGATATATTTGAATTAGATAAAATTGATAAAACATTAGATGAAAAATTAGAAAAGTATAGTAAATTATATTGTGAATCTCCAGAATATAAAGAAAGAGATAAAAAAAAAGAAAGCTAGAAAAGAAATTGGAAATACAGAAAAAAATTAGAAGAACTAGAAAATTGTATATATGAAAAAAAAAAAATGTTTTTATAATTTAGTTCAAAATTTAACGGCTAAAGAAAACGTTGAGCTTGCTACTCAGCTTTGCTCAGATGCTTTAAATGTTGATGAGATTTTTGGATAAAGTTGGTTTAAAAAGGATAGAAAAGATAATTTTCCTTCACAACTTTCTGGTGGCGAACAACAAAGAGAGTTGCTATTGCAAGGGCTATTGCTAAAAACCCTAAACTTTTACTTTGTGATGAACCAACTGGTGCATTAGATTATAAAACTGGTAAACAAATTTTAAAATTACTTCAAGATACTTGCAGGCGTGAAAAAAAATGACTGTTGTTATAATTACTCATAATACAAATAGAATTAAATATTGCAAAAAGCAAAATGATGATGGAGAAGAAATTGACTATTTAAAGCAAAATAAATTAAAATTGTAGGTACTGTTCAGAGCCCAGTTTATATATCTAAAGATAGAGGAAAAAGTAGTAAATTAGAAGAGCTGGAAAAGTTAATTATTATATGAGATACATAGATAAAATTGCAAAAGAAAATATAAATGCCAAAGATATTTATACAAATTTATATGTAAAAAGTAAAAAGACGCAGACAAGTATACAACTTAAAGATCAATATAAAGAAACTGTTCAAAATGTAAAAAATGAAATAGACCAAATAAAAGTTCAAGAGAACAGGCAAGAAAAGATGAATTAGTTGAAATTGCAACTAAAAAAGGCAGATGATGCTGAAAAAGAATTAAATTCTCAAAAAGAAGAAGCTAATAAGCAAATAGAAGATGCAAAAAAACAATTAAAAGATGCTAAAAATAAAATTCCTCAAAGCGAGTTAGCTAAAATTGAATTAAAAAAAAACAAGAAGTAAATAAGCAGTTACAAGAAGCAGAAGGAAAAGTAGCAGATTCTGAGATCAAATTTCTAAAAAATAGAAAAGCCTACATGGTATATTTTAGATAGAGAATCTAATAGCGGATATGTAAGTTTATTCAGGATTCTAAAAGTATAGAAAATATAGGTAAAGTATTTTCCAGCCGTATTTTTATAGTAGCAACATTAATATCTTTAACATCAATGACAAGAATGGTTGAAGAGGAACGTACCCAAATTGGAACTTTAAAAGCTTTGGGATATAATAAAATTCAAATAACAAGCAAATATATTATATATGCAAGTTTGGCATGTATAATTGGTGGATTTTTTGGGAATGTGTATAGGATTTGTTATATTACCAACAATTATTTGGAAAATGTATATGATGATGTATCAAATGACAGATGTGGTATTAGAGTTTAATTGGCTATATGGGGGCATTGGATTAGGTTTAATAATTGTATGTATTGTTGGGACAACAATTTATTCAATACAAAAAAAGAATTACAAGAAACACCTGCAACATTAATGAGACCTAAAGCACCCAAAATGGGAAAAAGAGTATTGCTAGAAAAAAAATTCCATTTATTTGGAAAAGATTAAGTTTTTCTAGAAAAGTTACAGTAAGAAATATCTTTAGATACAAAAAAAGAGTACTAATGACTATTATTGGAATAATGGGATGTACATCACTAATATTGGCAGGATTCGGCTTAAAAGATTCTATAAGTGCTATTATGCCAAGCCAATATGGAAAAATATTTAATTATGACATACAAAATAAATTTAAAAGATGGATTAACAGATGATCAAATAAAAGAGCTATATGGAAAATTTAGCTAAAAGAGATGATGTTGTAAAAGTTGCTGAAACTTATTTAACATCAACAACTGTTGAAAACGGCGGCTTAGATGAAGATGCTCAAATAATTGTGCCAAAAGAAAATGAAGGTTTAAAAGATTTAATAACAATTTATGATAAAAAAACAAAGCAACCAATTAATTTAAATAGTGATGAAATATGTTTAACAGATAAAGCAGCACAATTACTAAATGTTAGTGTTGGTGATACTGTAAAATTAAAAGATAGTGATGGTAATGTTGTTGAAGCTAAAATAGGCAATATTGTAGAAAATTATATAAATCATTATGTTTATATGTCAAAAGAATTGTATCAAAAATATATAAAACAGATTATAAAATTAATGCAATATTGTTAAAAGATAATAATTTAAGTGTTGAACAAGTGGAAAATTTGTCAAAAAGAATTTATGAAGGAAAATGAAGTTTCTTCAGTTTCTGCAATGTCAACATTAACAGAAATGATAAATAATATGTTAAATTTTTTAAATTTTGTTGTTGTAGTTTTAATTGTAACAGCTGAATGTTAGCATTTGTAGTTTTATATAATTTATCAAATGTAAATATAAGCGAAAGAATTAGAGAATTAGCAACAATTAAAGTTTTAGGATTTTATGATAAAGAAGTATATGATTACATATCACGAGAGACAGTGATATTAACTATTATAGGAATTTTACTTGGTCTAGTTGGAGGATATTTCTTAAACTATTTTATAATTACTACTTGTGAAATTAATATGTTAAGGTTTGTAAAAGTAATACATCCAATTAGTTATATATATTCTGCATGTATTACTGTTGATTTACGTTAATGGTTAATATAGTAACATATTTTGCTTTAAAGAAAATTGATATGATTGAAAGCCTAAAAAGTGTTGAATAACAATACAATAAAAATCTTGTAAAACTTCTTGCAATTTTTAAGAAAATATAGTAAAATAATAAAGGTTCACATTTAGAACCACCTTTTTACTTAGCTTAATAGTTAACACCTTGACTACAAGGCTCAGTTAAAGGAATAAAATAAAAAATAGGAGGTGTAACAAGATGATAACAAGCGAAAAGAAACAAGAAATAATCAATACTTATAAAAGAGATGAAAAAAGATACTGGTTCACCAGAAGTTCAAATAGCTCTTTAACAGAAAGAATTAATGAATTAACAGAACATTTAAAAAGTTCATAAAAAGACAACCATTCAAGACGTGGTTTATTAAAAATGGTTGGAAAAAAAAGAAAAACTATTAAACTACTTAGCAAAAAAGGATATTAATAGATATAGAGCAGTTGTAGAAAAACTAGGATTAAGAAAATAGTAAAAATAAAAATATGCTTATTTTTAGCACGGGCTTTATCAAGAATTAAATTGCTTAAAATTAATAAAAATAAATGTGCCTAAAAATTTAGGCAGTAGCTTGTATAATGTGCTATAAAAATAACATATTATAGAGGTTACAATCTAAATTTATAAAGGCGCAAAAAGAAAGGAAGTAATCATATGTTTAAAACTTATGAAACAGAATTATCCGGAAGAAAATTAGTTATCGAAACCGGAAAAATGGCAGGACTTGCCAATGGAAGCGTATTAGTACG
>VOFC01003378.1_pt1 | contig 11026 bp, 20 predicted proteins | sample 5384161 | NCBI WGS metagenome assembly VOFC01 (sample SAMN12384722, study PRJNA508395) | human gut metagenome | isolation source: healthy gut B | host: Homo sapiens | reverse complement strand
CAGTCATTATAATATCACTAAAAAGAAAAAAAGTACAAGTTTTTCTTGTACTTTTTCTTTTATATACCAATTTTTGATAATAAATCTATTATTGTCAATATTCCTATATATAATGCTGTTTTACTATATTCATTTGTATCTCTATAATCTGTTGATATCTTTTTTGCTATTTATATTAACTTAACATCAATGGTAAGATTGCAATTGTATCGTGCTTGATAACCATTTATTGATAATGCTCTTTGCTGGTGTTACTAATAAATAAAATGCAAATGTTGTTAATAAAAAAATGTTATTCCAAATGTACTAAACATTATTATTTTTTCTTTTTTATTAAATGTATATGTATTATCTGTTATAGATTTATATAATACAAAAATAAATAATATATATGCTATTATACTATAATATGGTCCGCAAAATACTTTTAAATTAAATCCTGTATACCAATTCAAATTAAAATATTGATGAGCAGAATATAATTTATATATACTGTTAATATATTGTTGGTTTTTCTAATAAAAAATTCTATTTGTTTTATTGGACTAGTTCCATCAACTCTTTTCTCCCTGAGAATTTGTTGATATTTTATACCTTCATACATTCAAATCTAATGCTAATATAATAATAATTATTACTGTACATAGAATTTTTTTTTATCTTTTTTATGCTTTTCATTATTGGCAATAAAAATATTAAATGTAAATATTCCAAAATATGCTCCATTTTACATAACAAGCATAACACTGTTTCGTCATAAATTCTACCAATATATTCAGCTATAATCCATATTGATAATAATTGAATTCCTGAGAAAAATGTTATTGCAACCATAATTGATGTCCAACCTGCTGATAAATTATGTAAGTGGCATGCATATGATATTAAAGCATATATTAATAAAACAATTGATATTACAATTGAAACCATTCCTAATGCTCCTACTAATTTCAATGGTTTTGTTGAAAAACTTATAATTCCATCTGATGCTAATTTTAACATCTTCTTTAATGGATATTTTGTTTCTCCTGCAAATCTTTCTTTTCTTTCATATTCAAATGGTGCTTGTTTGTATCCAACCCAGCTAAATAATCCTCTTAAAAATTTATTATGTTCTGGTAAAGAATTTATTGTATCTACTACTTTTCTATCTACTAGTCTAAAATCTCCTGTGTCTTTTTTGGTATTTCTACATCTGATAATGCATTTAGTGTTTTATAGAACATTTTAGCTGTGAATAATTTGAAAGCACTTTCTCCTTCTCTTGATTTTCTTTTTTCCATATATAACTTCATTTCCTTGTTCCCATAGTTTTAGCATATCTGGAATTAATTCTGGTGGATCTTGAAGGTCTGCATCCATTATTACTATGGCATCACCTGTTACATATTGTAATCCTGCTGTTACTGCTGCTTGATGTCCAAAATTTCTTGAAAAAGATATTACTTTTACATTTGTATCTTTTGATGCAATGTTTTCTAATATTTCTAATGTTTTGTCTTGCTTCCATCATTTACAAATATAATTTCATGGTTGTTAAAAATGTAAAAGTGAAGCTAAATCTACCATTATTATATTAAATACAATTGAAGATAAGAAACAATTTTCTATTATTTTTATATCTATAAAATTTTTAGAAATTTCCAAAACTTTATTTATTATTAAAAATATTCTATGTTATTAGATACTGTGCATAATATGGAAAATTAAAATATCCATTATTTGTGAATAAATAACTATCTTTTATTATTTCTCCACAGTCCCATCCATATTCGCCATATACAAGTTTTGCTATAATAAATTGAACTATAAAAAAATATAGCAATAAAAAATAAAATAATATTTTTTTTGGTGAATAATCTAAGAATTTCATTTCTTTTTTTTGTATATATATAATACAAAAATAAGATTATTCCATATACAATTATCGTAAAAATTATAATTACTGGTATTTTATAATTTATTCCAATTGTTTTATTAAAAAATATTGTATTAAATAATACAATTGCAAATAATATTGAAAATATTACTGCAATTGTTTTTAATATAAAATCTCTAATTTATTTTTCATTTTTTTCTTTTTCCTTGAATACTATTAATTTGCTAAACAAATAATTTGATACGATTACTATCACTTGAGATATTAATTTCATTATTTTATCATTTCTATGTAATATTGTTACACCAATCCACATAATCAACATATCCATTATAAATGTAACTAGTCTTGCTGTTACAAACTTACTAGCTTTTTTATCTTTGTTTTTTTTCTTTACTTTCAAATACATATTTTCTATTAGTGAAATATGCAAAGATTACTCCCGCTATCCATGAAATAATATTTGCTATTTGTAGCTCAATAGGTTTGATGGATTTAAAAATGTAAATACTAATAAATAATATACTATTAAAGAAACTACTGTTGTTAATACTCCAACTATTAAATAATTAATTATTTCTTTGTATTTTATATATAATTCTTTTTTTTTTTTTCATTTTGTTTTCCTTTCATTAGTATTTTTTATAACAAATATTCAAATCAACATTTCAAGTATTCCATCTACTTTTCCTGAACTTGTATACTGCCACATTGAGTATTTTCCATTATACCCTGGTCCAGATTGTATACTTTCTTTATAACTTGCAATCCAAGTATCATATGCTGATAATTGAGACATATCAAGTTTGTTTGTTGCCCATTCAACATTTGTATAGATTATAGGTGTATAACCAGAAGATTGAATTGTTTGGCAAAATGTTTTTGCTAAATATGTACGTGTATTTTTATCCAAGTCATCTGCTCTTCCTGAACCATTAGGTTTTGTTGATCTTTCTATATCTATAGCAACTGGATAATTTATGTTATAACCTTTTAATTTTATTTATAACCCAATTTGCTTCTTCTATTGCTTCGTTTTTATTTTGTAGCTTGTGTTACGAAATATATCCTACTGGTACACCTGCTTTTTTTTTGCAGATTCTATATTGATTCTAAAATTTGCATCTTCTTTAAAGTTTCCTTCTGTACCATATCCTCTATAGCCAACTCTAATCATTGCAAATTCTACTCCACTTCTTTTTTTTTACTAATGCCCAATTTATACTATGGTTAAATTCACTAACATCTATTCCTTTATAACTTCTCTTATATTTTGGTACAATTCTAATTCTGATTGCTTCAATTCTTCTTCCTTGTCCAACTGTTCCTGCTGTTTCTCCATCTATATACCAACCACTCCATCCATAATTTTGAATATGTACTTGGTATTCTATTGTGTATTTATCCATATTTTGTAATTTTATTTCAATTGCTTCTACTCTTAAAGATTGTCCTGAAGTTCCTGCCATTTGTCCATTAGATTTCCATGACTGCCATCCTATATTTTGTACATGAGTTCTGTATATAATTCCAGCATTTTTTGGTGCATTAATTAGATTCATATTTATTGCTTCTATTCTTAATGCTCTTCCCTCTGTTCCTGCAGTTTTTCCATCTAATGTATTTCCTTGCCATCCTATATTTTGTACATTGTGTTTTATATTGCACATGTAAATCTCTATCTATTTTATTTTTGAAGTTATTTCTTTAATTTTTCATTATTTTTGTATACAAACTATTTTTATTGTATGTTTCCACTTTTCAAATTAGTTGCACTAATGTTAAATTCAAATCCTGGTTTTTCATTTTCTAGTGATGTTCCATATCCTTTTATAGCAGCTATGACATCATCTCTTTTTTTATGTAATTGATTATCTGCTAATGGTGTTGTACTATTATCTATATATGCCTTTATTTTTGTATTAGAAACATTTGCCATTTTCCATCCAGATACTTTTATTGTTGAAGGACTATAAAAGACTGAATTATCATATGCAGTATCAAGGTTAATTAATGCTTTTTTACCTTTGGTACTATTTTTTTATTTGAATTGCTTCAAGTCTTAATGATCTTCCCTCTGTCCCAGCAACTTCACCATCTGTTTTCCATTCTTGCCATCCTATATTTTGAACATGTACTCTATACATTACAGAATAATCATCTGAAGTTTCTAATTTTATTTTTATAGCTTCTAATCTTAAACTTTGATTTTGAGTACCTGCCATTTCATTGTTTTGTTTCCAACCTTGCCATCCTATGTTTTGAACATGTACTTGATATTTTACTTTTTACGTTTGATGCTATATCTCCTACTAATTTTATATTTATTGCTTCTAATCTTAAACTTTTCCTTCAGTTCCTGCTGTTTTGCTATTTTCTGTATAGTTTTGCCATCCTATATTTTGTACATGTGTTCTATATTGAATTCCATTACTAACAACTGTTCTTGCTTTAGAATTATCTGATTCTACTTGGATTTGTTCAGTTGCCGCTTTATTAGTTGTATTATTTTATTTGTAGTAGTATTTTTTCACTTGTTGTATTGTTTATACTATTAGTAATACTGTTTTTATTGTATTATCTTTTTTATTACATTATTTGTCATAGTGTTAGTAGTATTGTTTGTTGTATTAGCTATACTATTATTTGTATTAGTATTATTTTTCACTAAACTATTATTTATTGCAGTATTTTCTTTTGATATGTTCTTAGATTTTCACATTTTTGTTTTATTGCTTTGTATTTTCATTATTTGCATATACTAATGTAGAAAAATATATTAATTATAATAAATATAATTATCACTATTAAAGATTTTTTTTTTATTTTGCTTTACCTCCAACATAATTCATTTATGTTAATTTTAGTTTATTTTTGATTTTTTATCAATAACTTTTATCATTTTATAGCAATTTCCTTATTTTTCCATTTTTTTCTCTTTTTTAATTCATACAAAAAGAAGATTACTAATAAAACAAACAAAGTAACTGTAGTTATCATATTTGAGACTATTGCACTTTCATTTGCCATTTATTTACACAAATATTTGATGCTATTAAAGCTATTACTGATGTAATAATATATGCTATTGTTGTTAATTTTTGTTTTTTATTGTACTAAGTGCATATAAACATAACTGTTGCTGATGCATAGAAAAATCCTGATATAACAAAATAATATCATTTCCATTTTATATGGTGTTAAATCTATTCCATATATAAATGATAATACTGGTACTCCCAAACAATGCACAGGCTATATCTATACAAATAGTTTAGCTCCTGCCAATATTAATATTATTAATGAAATTGATTTTATGAATTTTAGATATTCTTTACTGTTCCATAAATCTCCAAAAGGGTTTTTAAAAATGGTTTTATTACAAATCACTAACTAAATTGATTATAAATGTTTGGCATATATATTACATTAAAATATGTTTGCATTGTATAATCTCCAAAGTTGCCTATAGCATATTTTTGCATTTATAATGTATAAACTTAAACAAGTTGATATTGCAAGTGGAAAACAGTCAATTGTAATTTCTTTTATATGCAATTTTTTTATCAAATTTTATTTCTATCTTTTGAAATTTTGATAAAATTCTTACATCCCATAATAAGAATAATACTTAATTTGTTAAAACAAATGTTTATACAAGAAAATATTACATTTTTTAGTTATTAATCTGTTTAAAAAATACTATTAATGAACTTGAAACCCTTTATTACCATTGATTTCCACCTAAGTCTAATCTATTTCTTAATTGGAACTCTCCTTGATATGTTTCACTTAAATTATCTATTACTTTGAACATTATTAATGCTATACATATCCATAGTTTTTTCTGTTGTATAACCACTTAAATTTATCAAATATAATTCCTATTATTACCATACTTATAACAACAAAATTCTTGCTAATAAATAATCACCAAATTTATATTTTCTGTTTGTGTCTGTTACTTGATAAATTCTTATTCCAAAATCTCCTATTGCATTTTAAAATAGTAGCTGTTGCAAAGCTTATTGAAAACATTCCTGCTATTTCTGTTCCATTAAGTCTTGTACAAAACATTAATAATACTGCACTTAGTAAGGATTCAACAAAGCTCCTAAGTGTATTCCATATTATTTCCGATTTTTTTTTACCATTTTTTCTCCTTTGTTTTATTGTTTTTTATATTTTATTGTTTCTGCTATTTTTTTTTAGCAGTAATATCCCAAGAAAATTGTTCTTTAACCTTTTGGTTTATATTCATACTTAATTTTTCTATTTTTTCTTTGTTATTTATTAATTTTTCAATTTTTTCTAATATTTCATCTGTTTCAAAACCACATATATAACCTATGTCATCACTTGAAATAATTTCTGTTGTTCCTCCCATTGGTGTTGCAACAACAGCACAGTTCATAATTCCTGCTTCTAATATTGATGTTGGTAATCCTTCTGAAAATGCTGATGGATTTAACAAATATTGTTGTTTTTCCAAGTAATTTTAAAACTTCTTCATGTGATATTTTTCCTAAAATATGTATGTTTTTTTTTTCTTCTTTGTTTTCTATTACTATTTTTTCAAGTATTGGTCCTGCACCAGGCTAAATTTAATTCTAAATTGTTATATTTTTTTTCTAATTTTTAAATGCTTCTATTAATTTTAAAACACCTTTTTTCTTCTATCATTCTTCCAACATATGTTATAACAATTTTATCTTGACTTTTTCTTCTATATATTTTGATATTTTTCTACTTCTTCTATATCTATAGAATTATAAAATACCCCTTTTTGCATTTATGTTAAAATGTTTTAACCATTCGGTACATTTTTTAGAAAACACCATAAAAATCTTTTACATTTTTTCTTTTATTCTATCTGTTAATTTATGTTCATATATTTCTCCGAAATTTATCTAATATTTTATTATTTACTGTAAAATGTGTACTTCCATGTTCTATTAAACAGGCAGGTATATTATTTTTGCTATAAATTTAGATGCAAAATATGATGTTGTCCAAAATCTAGTTTGAATAATAATAGAATCTATATTTTCACTTTCTAACATTTTAAATATTTCTTTAAATCTCTTATTTTTATATTTATTGGGTATCTTTCTGCAAAATTTTATATGTTGGTAATCTATATATTTTTGCATATTCTGTTTCTTCTATTTCTTTTTAATCTTTTACTATATCTTGAAGTAACTATAATTAAACGATATCCCATTTTATTTAATTTTTTTTTGCTAAATTATATGTATATCTTTCTACTCCCCTAAATGAGGTAAATAATATCCTGAAAAATTGCTATTGTTTTCATTTGAATTTTCTCCTTATAATCTTCCAAATAAAAATAGTATTCTACAAAAATATTTCATCAATAACATTTTGTCTAAACATTTTTGATAAAATAATTTTTTTTATAGATTTTATGAAATTATATTTTAAAGAAAATAAATTAATTATTTTCTTGTTATTTTCTTTTAGTTCATTGTTATATAAATTTTTTGGAACTTATTAATTTGTAATCTTATATTTTAAAATATTTTCCAAATATAAATTTTTTAATTCTATAAATTTTGTAATTTATGCCAGCTTTTCCACTAGGACTTACATTACTTCCTGTTCTTCTATATTCCACTGTTGCTGTCATCATCATAAACTTTTCCAAGACCAGCAGAAATTATATATGCCCACCAATCGTGAAAACAAATATTTTCTGTTCCTGATTCTAATATTTTCATTGCTAATTTTTTATTAAATACTTCTACAATTCCAAAATGAAATACATTCTACTATTGAATTTTCAAAGCTTGCACCTTTTTTATTTAAATTTGATTTGTTTACAAAATTTAAATTTTCATCACAATAGTTAAACTCTGAAAAATATAATAATGGTTGCTCTTGATTTTTTTTTTAATTTTGATATTGCTCTTTCTATTTTATCTTCATGCCATTTGTCATCTTGATCACAATAAGCAAAATATTCTGCATTATCATAAGCTTCTTTTTAAGCATTCATAAAAACTTTTTACAACACCTACATTATTGCCTTTTATAAAATGTATTTTGTTATTTTTTCGTATTCTTCTAATATGTTTATTGTATTATCTTTTGAGCCATCATCTCTAACGTAAATTTCAAAGGTTTTTATAGGTTTGATTTAATAAGCTTTCTATTTGTTCTTTAACATATTTTTCTCCATTATATGTTGACATACATATAATGACTTTTGGATTATTTTGTTCTTCCATTTTATTAGTTCCTCTCATATGTAACTATTTATTATTGTCTTTGTGTTCTTTTTAATGCTATATAGTGGTCTAAATCTTTTTTTTTTTCATTTAATTCAGTTATATGTATATTGTCAATAAATACTTGAATTAATAAAAAATGCTATCATTACTAAAATACAAAATTTACTGGTGCTACAAATCCTAATTTTAGATAACCATTCTACTGCATTTGAAAATATACTCATTAGTATTAGTATAATACTACCTAGCATCCATGTTACAGAATTTGCAACTTTTAGTTTTGATTGTTTTATTTTCTTTATACATAAGAAAAATGATATAAAAGAACATACTATTAATATTACTCTTAATGTTACTGACATATTTTTTTCACCTCTATTTGTTTTTTCTTGTTATTGATCTTATAAATAATATAGAAAATATCATATTCACCATATATTTTATAGAACGTATTGGATTTAAATAACTTTCTCCAAATTCTCTTTCTTTCATTTCAACTTGAACTTCTTTTTATTTTTAATCCTTTTTTAATCATATATACTAAAGTATCTGGTTCTGGTGTTAAACTAGCATTTCTGTTAAATTCCCATATTGCTTTTTTATTGTATGCTCTCATTCCAGATGTAGGATCTTTTATTGTTTTTCCAGTTGTTAATTTTATATTGAAAGATATTAATCTGCTTCCTATCATTCTTGTTGTAACTGGTTTCTTTTCTGTTACAAACCTTGAACCTATTGCTACATCTACATTATTTTTTTTTTATTTCATTCACTAAATCTTTTAAATATTTTGCTTGATGTTGTCCATCTCCATCAAATTGTATTGCTATGTCATAACCATTTTGATATGCATATTTCATTCCTAATTGTATACCGCTTGTCAAACCATAATTTATTGGTAATGATAACATATTGAAGTTATTTTTTTCACATACTTCTTTTGTATTATCTTTTGAACAGTCATTAATAACTATATAGTCATAGTCTGTGTTTTCTGTAACATCTTTTACTGTTTTTTTTCTATGTTTTGTGCTTCGTTATAAGCTGGTATTATTATTAAAACTTTCATATTTTCTTTTATTCTATCCTTTCAAAATTAACAAATGCTATTTTAATATTCTACATGATATATAATCATACCATCTTCATCATATATTTTTGATATTTCACATCTTCTGTATCAAATTGATCTAAATCTCTTTGTTGTTAAAATATATTTAACCCCTAATTCTCTTATTTTTTCTGAAGTTAAAGATATTTTTATGCTATCTTGTTGAACCAATTCAATATCGTTTTTATCTTCAGTTATTTCCATATTAATATGAGAATATCTATTGTATACATATCTAACTTCAGGTTTTTGACTTTCTTTAACTTCTCCCTAAAACTGTTTATATAAATCAAAATTTGTATACAAATTTGTTGAATTTATTATTTTTGCTCCACTTGCTAGTAAATATTATTTGTCATAAAGTTTGTTAAATCACAAATCCATAAATTATTTTCTTTTATCTTGTGATACTATTTCTTGTGTTTTTTTGGCTACTGGTTTGTCCGTTAAAAACACTTTATTCCTTTGAATTGATGTACTGTTGCCCCAGTTAATATGGCTACTGGCATTAATAACATTATTAATCTTTTTGTTTTTTTCTTCATTTATATTTACAATTTGATATATTCCATATACCAATATAAGTCCACAAATATAGATATACATTGGATGGTTTTGCAAAATATTCATATCTGTCTTTAAAGCTATGTACATTATTGATATTGATGCTAATACTGTTCCCGCTTTTTATAATTTCATTTTTTAGTATGATAAGTTTCCTAACATATAAACTATTAGTAATATTTGGCTAAATCCTAATGGTACTGCTAGTCTTCCTGCAGGTGTCATATATAAAAGTGTTATCTTTGCAAATACATTTCAAGAACAACAAATATAAATATAGAATATACTATACTAATTATTAGCATTGGGATTAAAATGAAAGTGTTTTTTAGTCTTAAACAATTCCTTACTAAATAAATTAATGCTATTAGCATTGGGATTGATAAAATGATATCATGCTTGATAATTCACATGGATTACCAATTGTATCTATTTTTATATGGGAAGATTATTGAATATACATAAGAAAAAGATTGTTTTATTTCTTTTTTCCACCAGTTTCAAATCTTTTTCCTGGATAATCTGTTCCTGTTATTAATTTTTTAAAGCATCTGCTGATTTCACTAAAATATATTCCTAATATTGCTCTATTGCTAATATTATTGCAATAAATAATATATCTTTTTGTTTATTTTTGTATTCTTTCCAATTCTTTATTATTACCCAAATCATTGCTAAATATATATATCCATATGAACTTGCTGTTGATAAAATAGAATATATATGATATTCCCTGAAATAAATATCCCTATAGAGCATAAAAATTTTGTAATTAAATTTCTTGTTAGCATAAATTTATCAAATAATACTATAGCTAACATTCCCCATGTAAAATATATTATAACATTGCCACCATTGTGTTGATGCCGAAAAAGATATAAGTAGCATTCCCAAAAGTGAGGTTAATTTATTATTTTTTGATATCACCATACAAAATTCAAATGATACCAATAAAAAGCAATAATACTTGCTGCCCATAAAGAATATCCTCTTGAAGCTCCTAAAATAAGAGTCTATGTAAAATGGTTTTCCTATTGATAATATATCTAAAATTGGTTGATTTAATTGAGAAAACATTTCTGTTTTTGTTCCTCTCAAACTATCATGATAATATGAATAATTATTTCCGTTAGGGTCTACACATTGAGAAAACAAAAACTTGGTGCATTTACAGCCCATTCATCGGTTCTTATTGTAGCACATGCAACTGAACGAAGT